>JAEEGL014153298.1_pt1 | contig 98733 bp, 79 predicted proteins | sample 9134231 | NCBI WGS metagenome assembly JAEEGL01 (sample SAMN16246548, study PRJNA631951) | gut metagenome | biome: gut microbiome; feature: rumen; material: fiber-attached | host: Bos | place: Iran: Karaj | collected 2018-10 | reverse complement strand
GTTAATTGATGAAAGAACTCGCGAAGATTATATCCCTGAAGATTTAATTTCCTTTGGATTTATTGATGAATTTGTCGGAAGACTAACTTTGATAGCAGAGTATAAAAAACTTACCCCTGCAATTGTTCAAGAAATTATCTATGCTGAAGGTTCAATTTATAACCAATATCTTCAGGTCTTTGCTTCTAAAGGTGTTGATGGTTATATCGATGAACGAGTTTGGGCTAATATTGCGTTGGAAATTGCAAACAGTGATACTGGTGCACGTGACCTCGAACGAAAAGTAATCGAAGTCTTGATGCCGGCCCTGTATGATACCGAACAACACTATGGTAGAGGACTTTTCTTAATTGATCGTTTTAGGCAATATGAATCTCTCTTTGAAACTAGAACATCAAAAACGCCTCAAGATGACATTGTTTACCGAATGGCAAACAAATTAGATTTCTAAATTGTATTTTTCTAATTCATGGTATAAAATACAATTATAAGGAATCGGATAAAGTGGCTTTATCCCCTTACGGATAGAGCCACTTTCCAAATTTAAAGGAGGTAATTCTTTATGGCAAAAAAACTAATTTGTGAATTTATTGGCACAGCAGTTTTAGTTTTGTTTGGCTGTGGTACAGCTGTATTTTCGGGATGTAGCACAGATAATCCTGGTGCTTGGCTTTTAACAGCACTTGCATTTGGTTTATCAATCATTGCAATGGCATATGTTATTGGCAATGTTTCTGGTTGCCACATTAATCCAGCAGTTTCATTATCTATGGCAATTAGAGGGAAAATGACATGGAAAGAATTTGGCGGTTATGTTGTAGCACAAGTTTTAGGAGCTTTTGCTGGTAGTGGACTTCTTTATGCATTTGTTTCGCTTAGTGGAAAAGAAGTTACGTCACTTGGTCAAAATGGATTTGGTGATATTGGAATGTGGGGAGCTTTCTTAGCTGAAGTTATTCTAACATTTGTATTTATCTATCTTATCAATGGTGTTACTTCAGACTCTACAAAATCTAACTGTGCTGGACTTATGATTGGTCTTACTCTTACATTCGTTCACATTTTAGGAATTCCTCTTACAGGAACTTCAGTTAACCCTGCAAGAAGCTTAGCACCAGCTGTTTTACTTGGTGGAGAAGCATTATCTCAAGTTTGGGTATTTATAGTTGCTCCTTTTGTAGGAAGCGCACTTGCAGCTTTTGCACATAAATTTCTAAACGAAGAAAAATAATAAATAAATTCATAAAAGAACGCCTTTTATTGGCGTTCTTTTTCTTTTTGCTTAACATTTTATTAAATTTAGGTAAAAACACGTGCATTTTTTCATTTTATGGTAAAATTTATTAGAGGTGGTATGCTTGGTTTTCCTTGTATTGTTGCTTATTGTTTTAATATTGATAATTGGATTAATAATTTATATTAAAAGTAAAATTTCAAAATACTCAAATTTACTTTTTGGAACAGCAAATTTCTTTGAAGGATTTAATAAGCAAAAAGAGGAATTTGAAAGTGAACCAAAAACACCTTTTGGAATGGAATCACTACTTCTCCCTGAGATTAATGAAGACTTTCCATATATGAACGTCGAAGAAATAAAGCGACTTGCAGAAGAAAATATTCTTATATATTTTAAATCGATTGACAGTAAAGAATTACAGAATTTCCAAAACATTGGTGGAAAAATTAAAGAAGAATTACAAGCTCAAATTCTAAAAGCTAAAAAAGAGTCAATAACAATTAAAGATATTAATATTCACAAAACCGTTTTAAATTCATATACCAAAAAAGATGGAATTTGCACCATTGTATTTCAAACAGCTTTAAATTATATTTATGGAAAAGCTGGAGAACAAAAGAAAATTGAAGACAGAATAAATACTGAATTTATATATGTATTTGATGATACAAGCGTATTTAACAAAGAATCTATTAGCCTAAAATGTCCAAATTGTGGCGCACCGATAAAAGGATTAAAACATAAAGTTTGTCCATATTGCAATGCCGGATTAATTGATTTAGCACCAAAGACACTTAAGTTTAATAATCTGGTTAGAAAGTGAGGAATAAAGTATGAGACTTAAGGATACTGTACAAAAAGAAGACTTTAAGATCATGGTAGTTGATGATGAGCAAGGAATAATCGACTCACTATCTATGTTTTTAAATAAGTATTCTATTACTGGTTTAACAGATCCTGTTGAAGCCATTGAAACGTTAAAAAATGAGCATTTTGACATGTTAATTCTAGACTTTTTAATGATGCCAATACATGGTGATAAAGTTGTTGAAGAAGTTAGAAAATTCAACAAGTCTATCTACATTTTGTTATTAACTGGTCACAAGGATTTAGCTCCACCATTAGATACAATTAAGAGACTAGACATTCAAGGATACTGTGAAAAGTCTGGCAGATTTGACCAACTATTACTTCTAATTGAGTCTGGACTAAAATCTGTTACACAAATGAAAATAATTGCAGATATAAATGAACAACTTGAGGAAGCTAATAAGCAATTACGTGATGCTTATTATGGCACTATCGAATCACTTCGTCTTGCCGTTGATGCTAAAGACTCATATACAAAGAACCATTCTGATAGAGTTTCATATTATTCTGTATTAATTGGAAATCAACTAGGAATGTCTGCAGAAGATTTAGAAACATTAAAACAAGGTGCGCTTTTCCATGACATTGGAAAAATTGGAATTCCGGATGCAATTCTTCAAAAACCACGGAAGACTTACTGATGACGAATATGATGACATTAAAAACCATCCATCTATTGGTGCAAAAATTCTTGGCCCGGCAAAAATATTTGAACCACTTATACCTATGGTTTTACATCATCACGAAAGATATGATGGCAAAGGTTATCCTGGTTCACTTAAAGGAAATGATATTCCTCTTATGGCAAGAATTGTCTGCGTAGCAGACTCATTTGACGCTATGACATCAGATAGAGCATATAGACCTCGTTTTAGTGTTATTAGAGCTATGGAAGAAATGGAAAAATGTAAAGGAACACAATTTGATCCTGACATTGTAGATGCATTCATGATTGCAATGCGCGACAATAAAGAGCAAATTATTAAAGATATTGGATTAGAATATTAATGATAAATTTTGGGGACTCGTATTAAATACGAGTCCCCATTTTCATTATTTACCTAACAATTTATATAACTCTTCCCTTGCTTTTAGTACTTCATCAACATTAGTCCCTGTACTAGGTGCTTTTGTTGTTATTATCCTTGGAATAGCGGTTGGCGCAGGTGTGCTCGCTTTAATTTGAACTTGTTCTTTTATCGTATTAGACGAAGTGCCTGATGTGTTGTATTTAGGTATTCTAAAATATGCCTTTTGAATAGTTGGCCATTTGCTAGAATTATAATCTCCTACACCAAAAACAAATTCTGAATCTAGACCTTCTTTGCCTTCAAACCACCCATCAACAATCTGATATGTATATTTTATTGTTGCAATTTTATTAAGTACGCTATCTCCGATTTCATAGATATATACTCCGCTCACATCAACAGGCAAATCTTCTACTGAAACAGGGTTTCCATCTTTATCAAAAAAGCCTATTGGATATAAGCTTCCAGCTTCATGAACAAGTTTTCCATTTTTATCATATACATCAGCAAACAAATCTAAATATCTTTTCAATACCGATTTTCTGTAATTGCTCTCTTTTGATACGTCAATTGTGAACTCAAATTCTCTATTAAAACTTGCTTTACGTGGAACAGTAATCTCAGCTATTGAAATTCCAATTTTACCAAATTCATACTTTGATTCAAACATAGCTTTTTGACCAAGTTCTGCTGGTGATGAAAGAGACGTGTCTACACCTTCAGTGCTTATATTTGGTACCGGAGTACTAGCTTGCTTTGGCTCTGGAGTAACTTGTGTACTCGTATTATTTCCTTGTGCTATTTCACCTTTTCCAAGTGTTACTGTGCTTGTACTTTCGTTCCATGCTACATTAAGGCCTAACGCTTCTGCAACAGCCCTAACTGGTAAGAAAGTTGAACCTTCAATAATAAATGGTTCTACTACTTTTCCATTAGCATCCTTAGGTGTAATAGTATTTCCCTCTACTACGATTTTAATATCTCTAAACGTTCTTTGTACCGTTTCCGTTGCTTGTAATGCATAGGTTAATCCCCCAAATATTACTGATGCAGAAAGAAAACCTAATGCATAGCTCTTAAAATTCTTTCTCATTTGTGATTCCTCCTTTTTTTCATTATATTCTTATTAAAAATGTAATTCAAGGAACAATTTTATGACTCGCAAATAATTTCATTACCATAAATACGAAGTAAAATAATCATGGATTATCTGATTAAATATGTCTAGTTTTTGGTATGGTGCCGGCTTAACAGTATAAACCTTTTCGCCATTTATAATAACGCTACCACCATCCAAAATTTTATATCCATTTCCAACGGCATCATATGTTTTATATAACATTGATGGCAATTGAATACCATTCACCGCTTTTTCTTCTTTTCTTTCTACAAGTTCAGCGTTTAAAAAAGTGCCATTTTTTTGGATATTTTTAATATCTTCTATCAAACTACTATAGCCTTCGGGATTTTCTTCTTTGAAATCAGAAAGTTTTATCCTTAAGTCAATTGAATTTACAATTTTAATTACGATGCCGACTATGATTATAATCGCAAAAACCAGAGACAATTTCGCAATTGATTTTCTTTCACCTTTTTTATTATTGTATTTTATAATACTGACGACCATATAAATTACTGGAATCATCAATGCAAGTAATCCAAATCCCAGTGTAAAATTACCCTCGAACAATATAATCGCATTACTTAATAAGCACCAAATTAATATGCTTCCTGTAATTATACCCATTGCTTGTAGTCCTGGCTTTAAATTTGTTTCACGTTTTTTTATTTTGTCTGTTATTATTGTCAAGAATAAATAGAGTGGGATAATAATAGTAATTGCAGGTATAAGAAGTGTAAATATCATTCCAAGAAAATCGAATAGTAAAACTCGCCTGCCATGACCTCCATCTGAAACATAAAAATAATTATCCCTAGTTACTATTATCGAATTCATATCGATAATATCTGCAAAAGCAAAGCTAAAAAGCATTAATCCTCCCAATAACACTGCAATTGTTTTTTTCATGTATTCTTTCCTTTCCATATACAGTTTTCAAAATACAGCATTTTCCTACAACTATTTCTTACCATAAATACGAAGTAAAAAAATCGTGGGTTAGCTGTTTGAAAAGATCTTTATTAACTGCTTCTTTGTATGGCGGTAATTTAACTCTATAAACTTCTTCACCATTTATAATAATACTGCCTCCACTACCAATCAAGTAACCTTTTCCCACTATATTACAATATGACCCTAGAGGACCTCCTTGTTTGACAGACAGGCCGGCGTTTTTAAATGTACCTTCCCTTTGAATCATTTTAACATCTTCGATTAATAGACTGTATCCTTGTGGCTCTGTTTTCTTGAAATCCGCTAGTTTCAATCTTAAGTCAATAGAATTAAAAATTCTAATTCCAATTGCAACTATATAAAAAATACATACTATTGATGATAATATTACAAGTACTTTTCCGGAAATTTTACCACTTTTAAAGCTCTTTATTATTGTATCTCCAACAGCATACACAATTGGTATTAAAGCAAGAACATATCCAAGAACAAATACTATTTCACCTTGTGATATTTTTGATAGAAAATCCCAAATAATAAGAACTATCAGGATAATTCCTGTAAAAGCTCCTAAAAATTCAACTATAGAATTTGCTTTTGTTTCGCGTTTTCTTAATTTATTTATTATTTTTTCTGCTGTCAAAATTGTGGGAAACGCTATAATTACCATCCATACAATCAACAAAATAAATAAATTTGCATTATTATCCCCCGTTTTCATTCCGTGCCCTACTCCCGCACCATAAAGCGCGTTATCTCTACTGAATGTACGTGAACGAAGATCTATTACATCAGCATATGCAATATTAAAAATCAGTATAATACTTATTATAAATGATACTATTTTTTTCATATGTTGATTCCCCCTTTCATCCCGTATATTTCATAAATCTGGTCTGTATATTCTTCTTCATTTTTATAAACATATACAGGTGCTTCCATATTTAAAAATGGTTTTCCGCCTTTAACTCCTTCAACTAGCACAAGATTTGCTGGTTCTCCTAACTTTGGGTAAATAAGCCTCATTCTTTTTGGTTCCAAATCATGTTTTCTAAGTAAAGTTAGTATATCTGTCATTCTTTCAACTTTGTGTACCATGCAAAAGCTTCCGCCAAAGTTTAATTCTCTAGATGCTTCTTTAATAATATCTTCAAGCGTACATGAAATCTCATGTCTTGCTATTGTCTTGCTATCTTTTTCATTAATTATTCCGCTTCCCTTTGGCTTATATGGCGGATTACAAACAACAAGATCAACACTCCCAGCTTGAATATCTTTTTTTATGTTTTTTAAGTCTTTGTTAATAATCGTAATTTTTTTTTGAAGATTATTAAGTTCAACTGAGCGAGTTGCGAGTTCAGAGCTATATTCTTGTATTTCAACTCCAACTATCTGCTTAACTTTAGATAGTTTTGCAGACAAAAGAATTGCAATTACTCCATTTCCTGTGCATAAATCAACAACATTTTTTTGCTTCTTTGCACTCTTACAAAAATCAGAAAGTAAAACGCTATCTATCCCAAAGCAAAACTCTTTACTATTTTGAATAATTTTTAGATTATTTAGCTGCAAATCATCTACTCTTTCATTTGGTTTTAAGTCCATATTATTCTCCATTAGTTTAATCTATCAAATACGACAAAAGCGCCCGAAATAAACAATACAATATATAGTACTAAAAAGGCTATTTTCGTATATTTTATAACTTTTTCGCTTATATTTTTCTTCTTCATTATTTTAATAATCACAAATGCCAATACAAATAGTAAAACAAGGCAAAGTGCCATTGTTATTACAAATTCTAAAGGATGAAACACTATTCCACTTCCATGCATATACCATACTCCAAGACTACCTTCTATCCCATCAAGAGGGCCAACAACGTCTGCAAACGCCTTGGTTCCCAAGAGCGCAAAAATTGATACTAAGCTAAGTTTCTTTTTCATAGCCTATTCTCCTTTTCTTTATATATTTTTACTATAACATCGAAATATGTTTCTTGAGGATTTATCATATTAAACCACCTCATTGGAAAATACATATTTTTATATTCCTCTATAAGAAGTCTTCCATCATAAATATCTACAAAATAATATTTCCCATCTTCTGAATAATCAGTATCTGGGTCAACATACTTTTCGTCATTATATTTAAATTCTGTTCCTGTATATGTAATAGTTCCTCCAAAATCATTTGGCACAGTCCAAGACACTCTTCCCTTTACTTCTTTTTCGATGTTTTCCGTATATTTATATATTTCTATATTTTTAAATTTCAGCTGTTTACCCGTTATATCTATACTAATAAATTTAATAAACACTTCATCATCAGGCAAAAGCCTTTCTTTTGCTTTTGGGGTCTTTACTTCTACTTGTCTTGTATTCAAGAACTCACTTGATTTTTTAGATAAGCGAATAACTATGTTCTCACCGCTTATTGCTGTAACATTTCCTCTGACATTTAAATGAGGAATTGCCACATTTCCATTATCTTCATTTAATTTAAGGACATGGCCGGGAAACACATACTATGTCATTATCAATTTTATTTATATAATTGTTGTCAAAAATAAAATACAGACAAAAACATAATAGTATTATTAGAATTAGAAACATTATACTAAGACAATTTCTTTTCATTTATATCTCCAACTATTACGATATTATAAAGCTACTTAAATATGAGATTCCATTTGAAAATAATGATAACAGCATCCCTCTAAGCAATGACGTTTTAAGCATAAATTTATATAGTAACCCTTCAACCATAAATATAACTACTTCCCAAAGTGAAATAATAAGCCAAAACATGTCTTCTGTCACATTCGTTTCAGTCCAAAGGTACCTTGCATAGATATTAATAGCTGGATTTGTCAAAGCATTAATAATTATAACAGGAATAATTATTAACAATCCATTAAAAAATGTTAGTTTTGAATTAGGCTTATTAGTATCTTTGCCAATTTTTTTCATAATAATCCATGCAATCTGAGCAATTGGATATTCTATTAATATTGTTAGTCCTAATGTGCTTAATAATGACATTGTATCACCCCACTAATGTTCTCAATAAACCTTGCTAGACTTGCTCCAATCATATGATGTGTTAACTTCCCACTTTTGCTTAGAAATAGGATTGTTCCCCATTCCCCAAACACCAATTAAAGCTAATATAATTGATAATATAATTCCTGTAATCACAATCGTTCTAATCTTCTTAGGAGAGTTATTCTTTCTTATATGCAAAAAAGTTAGTAACAACACGCAAATAATAAATAGACTTATATTCGTTATATTCCTGTATAATGCATATTCCGGAAACACCTCATCAAATGGCAAAGGAGTATTGTCTGGTTCAAGTATAGGTAGTGTAGCTGCCACGTTTGCACTTACCAAAGATGTTACAAATATGCAAAAAACAAACAGATATACAAATCTCTTCATAGTTCATTTCACCTATTCCTTTACTTTTTCGAACTTCCTAAATGCAACATAAATTGATATTATCGCCAAAATAACGCTTACTGTAAGCACAACATAGTTATTCATGGTATTTGGTATCATGCAAATCAAATATCCCAAGAATAGAAATAAGGTATTTGATCCAACCATAGTTGCCAAATATTCTGTGTTACACCTTTCTAAAATAACAAGCGTAATTGCCATAGGAACGTTAAATAAGAATATTCCTATAAACCCAAATGCCGGAATATTAAATCCTAAAATAAGACTTATGCATGCTGCAGCTAATGCAATACAAGCTATTTTCCTAAGTCCAAATTTATCTCCAATAAGTCCACCAAACATTTTTCCAAGTACAACACATACTGTATATAATAATCCAATCGTAAATCCGGTCTTCCAAACATATTGAATTGCACTTCCACCGATTGAGCGAACGACAATAGAAATACCAATTAAAGCTAATATTGATAAGATATCATGAAGTTTAAATGGATTTCCGCTTGCCGCAATTCTTTCTTGTTCTTCTTTAACAAATGCAACTTCGTCTTTTTGAACAAAGAATAATAACACTATTGCTAAACAAACTAATACTACAGGTATAAATGTTGTCGATAGTGGTTCATAAAATGCTGTTCCAAGGAAGATACCCATTGCGCCTGGTGCAACAAAAAGTCCATTCAAAAATGATTTTCCTTTACTATTGCTATACGCATTAACTCCGCCCTCTAAGTGAAACAATCCATTTCCAATACCAACTATGCTAGAAAGTAGTACCGGATTTCCTGCATGTATCGCATAGCATAATCCAATTAAGCAAAAACCAACAATGCCAACACCTTTATACACTTTGAATTTATCCATCAAAGCTCCCATAGGAACTTGAAATGCAAAAGCAAAGAAATTGTATATAACTACTTCTGCAAAATACAAATCAAAATTAAGAGTTCCCTCTGAATCAAAGCACAGTTGTGGAGCAACTCCCAAAACAAAAATACAACTCAAAAAGTCTACTAGAAAATGGCATATTGAATATATGCTCATTGATTTTACTAACTTACCCATTTTTTCTCCTTTACATATTATTCTCATTTGCTACTATATCTTCGCCAAACCCAAAATTTCCAACTAATCCTGGCTTTGTGTTTAGTTGTACATATTCTATATTGTCATAAATATACTTAATCATTTCTTCAAGCTTTGGCATGTCGAATTTATCATTTGGAACCTTTGCATAAAGTATTGATCCTCCCGTTGTAATTGCTTGAAATTCTGACTCAAGCTTAAGTTTCTCATATACATCTATTTCTTCCCTTTCATCAACATGAAAAGAATTTGTATAATAGCCTTTATCGGTGATATCTTTTACCGTACCAAATTTATCATTGTCAATCATTGCAAATCTATATCTTAAACTCTCTGCAGATGTTGCATAAAGCATAAATCCAAGTCCTGTATTTTTCTTCCACTCCTCTACAGTATCCTTCATCTTTTTCAGAATCTTTATTGCAAATTCTTTTCCCGTAGAATCAGTATGAGAAACGCCTTTCATAACTTTTACAGTTTCATATATACCGATGTATCCTAATGATAAAGTCGAATACCCACCTTTAAGCAGATCATCCACTCTTTCTCCAGCCTCTAACCTAGAGATTCCACCATATTTCCAATGTATTGGAGAAACATCTGAAATTGTGCCTAAAAGTGCATAGTGTCTACACATTAATGCATCAAAGCATAGCTTTAATCTCTCATCTAGTTCTTGCCAAAATATTTCTTCGTCTCCATCCGCCACCAAAGCTATTTGTGGAAGATTAATAGATACTATTCCTTGGTTAAATCTTCCTTCAAATTTATATTCACCATTTTTATCTTTCCATGGGCTTAAGAAGTTTCTATCTCCCATTGGTGGGACAAGGTGTCCTTGATGGTTTTTCTTCATTACCTTTGCAGATATATAGTCTGGATATATTCGTTTTGATGTGCACTCAATAGCAAGTTTTGTAAGATAATCATATTCTCCACCACTTAGATTATTACTTTCATCTAAAACATATACAAGTTTTGGAAAAGCCGGTGTAATGTATTCGCCTGCTTCATTTCTAATTCCTTGAAGCCTTTGTTTTAAGATTTCTTCGATTATCAATGCATTTTCTTTTATATATTCATCATCTTTATCTAAACACAAAAATAGCGTTACAAAAGGTGATTGTCCATTTGTGGTCATAAGCGTATTTATTTGATACTGAATTGTTTGAACTCCAGACGAAAGCTCGTATTTAAGTCTACGCTTTGCAATTCTTTCTATGATATCTTCTTTGACCTCTTTACCAACTTCTTCTTTAATCTGCTTTATAAATTTTTCATAGCTTCTTCTTAGATATTTTCCAAGATGAGAGATGCAAACTGTTTGCCCACCATATTGAGAGCTTGCAACAGCCGCAATTATTTGTGTAGTAACAGTACATGCAACAAGAAAGCTTTTTGGAGTTTCTATCATCTTCCCATTCATTGCAGTCCCATTATCTAACATATCTCCAATATTTATTAAGCAGCAATTAAAAATAGGTTGTAAAAAATAATCTGCATTATGAAAATGTATAATACCTTCTTCATGAGCTTTTGATATTTTTTCAGGAAGAAGAACCCTTTTAGTTAGATCTTTTGATACTTCTCCAGCAATTAAGTCTCTTTGTGTAGAAACAATCATTGCATTTTTATGAGAGTTTTCTTCTGTTACATCTCTATTTTGATTTTTAATAAGTCCCATAATTGATTGGTCAGTAGAATTTGCCTTCCTAACCAATGCTCTTGTATACCTATAAACTATATACTTTTTGGCAAGTTCATAATGTCCAAGCGTCATAAGTTGCTCTTCTATTATGTCTTGTATATCTTCAACTAAAATTCTCTTTTTGTCTGATTCAAGGACATAATTTATGATTTGTTTGATTTCGTTTTTTGTGGCTCTATCCTTTTGACGCACTTCTTGATTGGCCTTTTCTATAGCAAGTTCTATTTTTGTTCTGTCAAAATCAACCGCTCTACCATCTCTTTTTATTACCTTCATTTTTGCGCCTTTCTATTTATTTTTTTGATTGTTTTTTATATAATTTCTATATATAATTTTCTCATTATTTATTTACTAATGCAACAAATTGCTAGGATTTTAAGCACTTTTATTTTTTATAAAATTGGAGGTTTTTATGTCTGATATTAATACATTATTAGAGATTGAAACTTGCTGTCATCAACTAACAAAAAAGGATTTTGATAAGCGGTCAAGAAATAACTTCATACATAGAAAAAAGAAAGCAAATATTTATTCTTCTTAGTGGCGAAGCAATGCTTGTCAGATACGATGAAAAAGGCAATAAAGATATCGTTGATTTTTTTAGACCGGGAAGTGTTTTTGGAGAAGCATTCTACAATGTATTTTTAAACAGCGAGCTTAGTGTTATTGCAACAAAGAAATGTAAATGCCTACTAATAATGTATGATGACGTTATTAGAAAATGTGATCCTAGATGTAAAACACATGAGACTTTAAACAATGCATTATTAAATTTACTTTTTAAAAACACTACTCACCTTAATTCTAGAATTGAGGTAATAACAAAACGAACTATTCGTGAAAAGCTTCACATTTACTTTGAGACACTTTCTATTGAAAGTTTTTCAAACAGAGTAACGATTCCTTTTTCTCTTACTGATCTTGCTGATTTTCTTAGCGTAAACAGAAGTGCTATGATGCGTGAACTTAAAGCCCTTCAAGAAGATAGAATTATTCAAAAAGTTGGAAAAAACACATATAAATTGTTATATAGATAACAAAAAACGCGAGAATAAATCTCGCGTTTTTTTGTTACATATCGGCAAAATCCGTCCTAGTAAGGATATCGAAATACGATGTGGAATTATCGAAATCGCTTCTGCGCCACTCAACTTTTACCACATTGTGCTTCCGGTCATCTTTTCCGAGTGAATGAATGACTTCATAATTGTAGAAACTATTATAACCATAAGTCAGGGGGTCATCACCAGGAACAATCATAACCTTGTCGCCATAAATTCCTTTTTTATCACTAACGATAATCGCAGCGTCCCCAATCAGGATGTACGTCGGAATACTTATTTCCTTAACCATGCTACTATCTTCTCCGAACACTGCCTCTGACAAGGATTTTTTGAGTTCGGTAATAAGTCTATGATAGTAGAGGTACCATCTGTCAGGTTCCTCACAGCAAATCCCATTAATGCATTCTACAAGGGTGGTACCCTGTATTTCGACTGTGAGTTCCAGTTCGTTTGAAATAACAATTATTGCACTTTCTCCATCTTTCTCGCAGAAAATGTACCTGTAGCGTTCAACAATTGCTGATCCGCGATTAACTCGCACATGCGTCACAAGTCCAGTGATGTTGTCAAAATCCGTTTTAAACGCCGGAAAAGTATCACCACTAACTGCAAAGTACATTACAACATATTTATCACTTGCAGTGTCCTTGATGATATGCGGAATTCCAGCATCATTAAGCACATAGGTAAGTGAAATTCCTCCCCTGTATGAGATGAACTTCTGAGTCCGATTGTCAAACAAGGCACCATTAATCTCGTAAGCTCCACCATACATCCCATAAGTTTCCAGGATGTTAGGATTCATCCTGACTTTCGTTATAAAAACAAACCTTGGACTATCATGATAGGCATATACGTAATAATTCAACTCCTTGGCATTTTCTAGGCTAGATACAATCTTGTTGGCTTTGATCTTCATCCATTTTTTTCCAAGTTTACCATCAAGAAAGAAGTCTCCATCGTCATTTACTAACCGAAAAAGATTTGCATACTCCTTCATAACTACACCTCCATATTTTTAGTGTATTGATAACTATTTAGGCAGTATCATTATAGCATTTTATCTTGAATTGTCAACCGTTTATGTTAATCCGAAAGCGCAAAATTAATGGTTTTGTAATTGAATAATACCCTCGAAACTATTATCATAAAAAATGGAGCAAAAATATAAAGGAGGGCTACCCATGCAAAATAGAATTACTGTTTATACGGGGCCAATGTTTTCTGGCAAAACGACTGCGCTTCTTGGAGCATATGAGCGAGCATTGATTGCACACAAAAAAGTTCTTGCATTTAAACCAAAACTTGATGATAGGTTTGGCGACAGTGTAATCAAAAGTCGCAAGTTTGGTGAAATTCCAGCAATTTCTATCACTAATTTGGAAGATCTTCTAAACTATGATGTTGACGTTTATATCATTGATGAATTCCAGTTCTTGCAAGGCGATATTAAAGTACTCCTTGAGCTAACTGATGCAAAAGGAAAAAGCTTATTCATTAGCGGACTAGACATGACAGCCGAAAGAAAACCATTTGGTCTTATGCCCGAACTATTTGCAATCGCGGATAGTGTACAAAAGTTTGTCGCTATTTGTCATGATTGCGACGAAGAAAATGCAGTTTATTCTTATTTTCTTGGCAAGAAGAATGTTGATATTGTTGTGGGAAATATGGAATACATTCCTCTTTGTAGAAAATGTATGCAAAAAAGACTTACTCAAGATCGAATTCACGAGGAAAAGTTTAATGACCGGTAATGTTTTCTTCAGTCAATTAAGCCTATTGAATAATTACTAAAAAAAGAGCGGAAATCCGCTCTTTTTCATTTTATTTCATTTCTTCTAAAATTGTATCTGCAACCATAAGTCCTTGTGCTGCAGCTTGTCCAAGACTTCTTGTAAAGCCTGCACCATCTCCTATCGCAAAATAATTATCTTTTCCAGATAGTTTAAATTTTTCATCTGCTTCAGGTCTTGCGCCATAATACTTACATTCTATTCCATATAAAAGTGTATCATAGTTTGCTGTTCCTGGTGCAAGTCTATCTAATGCATGAAGAGTTTCTATTATATTATCCAGTTGTCTTTTTGGCATACACAAGCTTAAGTCTCCAGGCACAGCACCCTTAAGTGTTGGTTGAACCGTTGATTGTTTTAATCGTTTTAAGTCTGTTCTTCTACCAAGTTCTAAATCTCCAAGCCTTTGTACTATAACGCTTCCGCCAGAAATCATGTTTGCAAGTCCTGCAACATATCTAGCATACTCTATTGGTTGATTAAATGGCTCTATAAATCTTGTCGTAGATAAAATTGCAAAGTTTGTATTTTTAGTTTTCTTTTCTTCAGACTTATATGCGTGTCCATTAACTGTCAAAATGCCTTCTGTGTTTTCTGTAACAACTTCTCCTCTACCATTGAAGCAAAACATTCTACAAACATCACCATATTGTTTTGTTCTATAAACAATTTTAGGTTCATAGATTTTCTTTTCAAATTCTTCCCAAATACTTGAAGGAAGCTCTACTCTAACACCAACATCAACTTGATTATTCTTTAAGCCTACTCCATGTTCCTTGCACCATCTGCTAAAGAAATGGCTTCCTGCTCTTCCTGTCGCAAAAATAATAATATCAAATTCTTTATCATATTTTTCAAGATTGTCTTCAACTTTTTTGTATATAACTTTTTTACCATTGTCTATATCTTCAACATTTCCAACGTCAAAATTAGTTAATATACTAACTCTATTTCCGCCCATTTTCTCAATGCTTTGAACCATCTTAACCATAGTGTCAAAATTAGCATCTGTTCCTAAATGCTTGCATTCAGATTGAAGCATATGAAGATCAAATTGTAAGCATCTTTTCTTTAACTCATCATTTGGCATAAATCTATCTTTTGTTGCACCGTTTTCAACCAAAATGCTATCTGCTTTTTCAATATATGCTAAAGTATCTTCTCTTATATCTTGAAGCCAGCCACCAAATTCAGTTGTTATATTATATTTTCCATCACTAAATGCACCAGCACCTGCAACACCTTCCATAATTGCACAGGTTTTGCATTTTAAGCATTTATCTGTTTTCTTCAATAGTATTGGGCACTTTCGTGTTTCTAAAGTATTTCCCCTTTCAAAGATAGTAATGTCGACATCTTTAGAATTCTTTAGAAGGCTATATGTAGCCATAAGACCACTAATTCCGTCCACCAATTATTCCAATGTTTTTCATGGTTTTCACTTCCTTTACGGCGTAATTATACTACATGAAAACAAGTCTTGCAAATTAACATAATGTGTGGTATCATGTTCAAGCACTAAATTTTTAGGAGGGATGTCTAATGGTACTTCCAAAGGACCTAATCCTCGATGTCTGTGAACCCTACGTCACCACGGAAACTGTTCGGAAAGATGCCAAAAAATCAATCAGGATTTGTGTATTTGGTAGTTTCGAGTTTGGTGATTGTGATAGACGTTTTATCTATGGAACAGAAGAATCCCTTTACAATTCAATTTTTAGAGATGATTCAAAGATTGCTTTTCCTCTTTCATTTGCTGAAGTATCGTATTCTAGTAAAGGACAGTGCTCCATGGTACTAAAACCCATTTCTTCGTTTACAAACACAGACTTGGAAATCATAGAGGATTCTATTCGTTATACACTGGAATCTCGTAGAGTTTGTTCTCACTACTCTATGTCGAGGTGCTAACAAAAAAACTGGTGGCTATCTGCCACCAGTTTTTTTATCTTTTAATTTTGTTTGTTGTAGTTTTATCAAACTCTTTGTCTCTTATCTCAATTTCTGAAATATGCTTATATACAGGAAGCTCTTTAGTAGCCTCATTGATATCCTCTTTTAATTTTTTAGCAATATCTATATCTCCTAATTCGCTAACTGCATCTTTATTTAAAAATACTTCTGCAACTAAATTATTTCCATTCATTCCATATTCATTTTTAGCAGCTTTAACAATTGCTTCTTGAACATAAGGAATAGATAACACATAATTTTCTATTTCTTCTGGATATACATTCTTGCCATTCTCTAGGACAAAGAAGTTCTTCATTCTCCCGACTATTTGAATCTGACCTTTATCTGTAATTTTACCAAAGTCACCTGTGTTAAACCAACCATCTTGAAGAGCAGCTTTAGTTTTTTCCTCATCTTTATAGTAACCTTTCATTACTATATCGCCTTTAGCACAAATCTCTCCAATTCCTTCTTCGGTTTCATTTACTATTTTAACCTCGCAACATGAAATTGGGACACCAACTGTAGAAGGATCATTTAGTGTTGGAGTATTAACACTTACAAGCGGTGAACATTCTGTAATTCCATAACCATTTTGCATTAGTATACCAATATCATTAAAGAATGCGCCAACCTCTGCCCTTAAAGGTGCTCCGCCACTAATTAATTGTACTAAGTTTCCACCAAAGTTTTTACGAACCGATTTAAATAAAAGGCCTCTTAAATCAATATGTGCTTTTCTTAATTTGTTGCTAATTTTTATTAGTTTTCTAAGCAAATCTGCTTTACCAGTCTTTTCAGCAGTGGCCCATATTTTCTTGTAAAACAACTCTGCAAAAGCAGGAACTATCATCATTAGATTTGGCTTGAATTCTTGAAGATTTGGCAAAATATTCTTTAAACTATCATTTATACATATTGTGGTGTGATTATGCATACCAATTAATAAATCACAAGAAGATTCATATGTATGATGATAAGGAAGTACTGATAATACTACATCTCCAAGAGTTGTTATTTCTAGCGCTCCCGTTACTACCGATACAAGATTATGTTCTGTAAGCATTACACCTTTTGCAAGGCCAGTAGTACCTGATGTATAAATTATTTCCTTTAGCACATTGGTGTCATGTACTTCTTCTTTAAAATTTCCTTGTTTCCAAAGTTTATTTCCTTTTTGTATAAGCTTGTCATATGAAAGAACATCTTTTTCATCTTTATCTTTGTCAAATGCAATATATTTTTTTACTCTTGGGCATCCCTTTTTTATTTCATCTAAATGCTTTTCATACCTATCTGAATAGAAAAGAATTTCTGAATCCGAGTGATTAAGAATTGTAATGATATCTTTGACAGGAAGTTCCTTATCTATTGGCACAAATACTGCATCGCTTTTAAGCACTGTATAGAAAACAGTAATCCATTTAAAACTATTTTCTCCAATACATGCAATGTGCTTTCCCTTTGTTCCAAGATTATTTAATGCAGCTCCCAATGAGAGTGTTAGTTCATAGAATTCTTTAAATGTGATGTCTACAATTTTTGACTTTTCTCTATATCTAAAGTTAAGCTTATTGGGGCAAGCTGCAACAGCTTTTTCTTGCATCTCCTTTATAGTATCAACGTGTTCAACCTTGTATTTTTTTACATTCGACATTTAATTACTTCCTTTCAACTTTATTACATTTTGATTATATCATAGCAAATTTGCAATGTCTTTAGACTGACTGGTCAGAAAAAAGGTTATTACTAACTTTAGCACACTTTTCAATTAGATTTGAAGTATTCATTCAAAGCTTTTTCATAACTAGAAATTATATAGTATGATTTGACCCTATTCTTTTTTCTCTTTTTTACTAAGAAATTATTATATTTTCTCCTTATTATGCGATAAATATCAGGCATAACAACTATATAAGAAGCTAACATAGAAATAACAAATAATATCAAATATCCAAGTGCAAAATTAACTAATTGTAGTGGAATATAAAACATTACTACTGCTAATGGAATTGTCAATGCACAAAATCCAACCAAGACATAAACAAACTTATCCTCAATTCTGCTCTTAATCTTTGGCTTTGGTCCGTCAAAATTACCATTGCAATCATTTATATAGTACTCAAGTTCTTCGTTTTCATTTTTTATTTTGACAATCCAAACCGGATAATAATATCTTTTTATCCCATTAATACTATAGCTAATATCCGAGTTATATTCAGTTGCAGATCCACCTGACCAGTCTTCGCTAACAATTGCATTTTGTAAAGATAGCAATACTTCAGCATCTTCTCTTTTTTGGATTTTGCTCTCGTCAACTATTACATTTCTTTCACTACATCCCACTTCTAGTTGGGTTGAATAATCTATGAATATCCCATCGTAATTGGTTTCTGCCTTCTCACGGCTAATATCATTAAATGGGCCAACGTTTTTTAACTTATCCAAATCTATTTCATTATTTCCACAAATTGACGTATTCAACGTATAATCGTAGTCCATTTCAACCAATTTTGTATACCCACCTTTATTGCCTCTAACATATAAATTCATAAACGAATGAATCTCACCATCAAGATTTAGCTTATAAAATGGAACAAATACTTTTTGCACGCTAGATATTTCGTATCCATTTGACGTAAACTTTTTTTCATCAACAAGAAAATATTTAAATATCATTTTTTTAACCCATGTTTCATCATGATTAAATGGTATTATTTCATCAACTTTTTCCATTTTCTTCTCCATTTCGATTCTATAGTTTTTCTCGCGACTTAACTTACTACAATTTTATTATATCAGTTATTTTCTCCTTTGGGGATCCTTTCCTTTGGGGACACGACATTGAGGAGAATTTTCTCTCCTTCGGGGACACGACATCTAGGAGAATTTTCTCTCCTTCGGGGACACGACATCTAGGAGAATTTTTTCTCCTCAATGTCGTGTCCCCAAAGGAGAAAGTTGCATTTTCAAAAAAAGCCTCGGAAAATCCGAGGCTAAAAATCTTAAATTTTATTCTTCATCTTCTCTTTCATCCATCGAAAGCTTTGCAATACTTGAAACAACTCCGCCTTCGCTTGTACGAATTAATGTAACACCTTGTGTGCTTCTTCCAAGTATGCTTATATCTTTACAAGATATTCTAATCATTATTCCAGTGTCAGTAATAAGCATTACTTCATCATCATCACTTACTACCTTAATGCCAACTACTTTTCCAGTTTTTGGTGTGATTTTGTACGTTAGAACACCCTTTCCAGCTCTTGCTTGAACTCTATATTCACTAAGTTCTGTACGCTTACCAAATCCATTTTCGGTAATTGTAAGAAGACATTGTCCATCTTCCTTGATTGGTTCCATACCTACAACGTAGTCACCCTCATCAAGTCTTATTCCAAGAACACCTTGAGATACTCTTCCAACAGCCCTTACATCTGATTCTTCAAATGTAATAGACATACCTTCATGAGTAACCATTACAACGTTATTAGAACCATCTGTAAGTCTTACATCAATTAGTTCATCGTTTTCTTTAAGTGCAATTGCCTGTAAGCCAGATTTTCTATTACTATCATATTCCATAAGAGCAGTCTTTTTAATTGTACCACCCTTTGTTGCCATTAATAAGAATTTACCTTCTTCAAATGCTTTAACTGGAATAATTGCAGTAACTCTTTCATCACCATCTAGTGATAGAAGATTTACAACCGCAGTTCCTTTTGCTGTTCTACCAGCTTCTGGAACTTCATAGCATTTTAATCTGTACATCTTTCCTTTATTAGTGAAGAACATTATGGTGTCATGTGTAGAAGATACATACATTTGCTCAACAAAGTCATCTTGCTTTGTCTGCATTCCTGTAACCCCACGTCCACCACGTTTTTGAGCTCTATATGTATCAACACTTAATCTCTTAATATAACCATAGTGAGACATTGTAACAACAACATCTTCCTCTTTGATTAAGTCCTCTTGTTCAAACTCGCCCTCAGCAGCCATAAATGCTGTACGTCTTTCATCACCATATTTTTTCTTGATATCTAGCATATCTTCTTTGATGATATCGTAAACAAGTTTTTCAGAAGCAAGTATATCTCTGTACTTTTTGATAAGTTTTTGAAGTTCTTCATATTCTTGTTCAATCTTTTCTCTTTGCAAACCTTGAAGTGTTCTTAGACGCATCTCCAAAATAGCATTTGCTTGGATCTCAGTAAGGCCAAAACGCTTCATTAGTTTTTCTTGAGCGTCATCATAAGAGTTACGAATTATAGAAATAATCTCATCAATATTATCTATAGCAATTCTTAAGCCCTCTAAGATATGTGAACGTGCAAGTGCTTTATCAAGCTCAAATTGTGTTCTACGAGTAATAACATCTTTTCTGTGAGCAATGTAGCATTCTAACATTTGTCTTAGAGTAAGAATTTGTGGCTTACCATCAACAAGTGCAAGCATAATAGCACCAAAAGTATCTTGCATTTGTGTAAATTTAAACAATTGATTTAAAACTACCTTTGGATTTGCTTCACGCTTAAGCTCGATGTTTATACGCATTCCTTCTCTGTCAGATTCATCTCTTAAATCAGAAATGCCATCGATTCTTTTATCCTTAACTAAATCAGCAATATATTCAATAAGTCTTGCTTTGTTAACCATGTATGGAAGTTCTGTAACAACGATTCTGTAACGACCATTTCCAAATTCTTCTATATCTGTTTTAGCTCTAACTAGAATCTTTCCACGTCCAGTAAGGTAAGCATCTTTAATGCCATCTCTTCCGACAATTATTCCTCCTGTAGGGAAATCTGGCCCCTTAACGATTGAAAGTAGCTCCTCATCAGATACATTATCTTCGCTAATTAATTTGATTGTAGCATCGCATATTTCTGATAAATTATGTGGTGGTACGTTAGTAGCCATACCTACCGCAATACCTTGCGAACCGTTTAAAAGTAATGCAGGAATACGAGCAGGAAGTACTGTTGGCTCCTGTAACTTTTCATCATAGTTCGGCATGAAATCTACGGTGTTTTTATCTAAATCTGCAAGCATCTCAAGTGTAACTTTGTGCATTTTCGCTTCTGTATAACGCATTGCTGCTGGAGGATCTCCATCTACAGAACCAAAGTTACCATGTCCGTTAACAAGGGGATAACGAAGCGAGAAATCCTGCGCCATACGAACTAGGGCATCATAAACCGAAGCATCGCCATGCGGGTGATATTTACCTAAAACGTCACCAGTTATGTATGCTGACTTTCTATATGACTTATCTGGAGTCAAACCAAGCTCACTCATAGAGTATAAAATACGTCTATGAACAGGCTTTAATCCATCTCTAACATCAGGAAGTGCACGCGAAACAATAACACTCATGGCATAATCTATGTAAGACTTCTTCATCTCTTTTTCGATGTCAACTCTTACTATTTTTTTTGCATTTTCTTCCATCTAAAATAACTCTCCTATCATTTGTGAACTAAATAGCTAAAATGCTTATTTTCTAAGACTTTTACAAGCATTTTTTCTAGAAAAATTATACTAAATTTACCATTTAATTGCAAGCAAAAAAGCCATCTAATTCTCATTTTGCTAGTTGACATAAAAACATATAAATGTTATAATTTAGACGTTGGTTCGAAGCTTAAAAAAGTCGAAAATATAGAAAGGAGGATTGTTACCATGGATAATCAATTGCTTACTCAAGATACGATAGTTTATGATAAGTCTACTGTTACAGAAAACACCATTAGATTCAGCAAAGATTCTTTTAGAACATATACACCTGTTGAACCAGAGTACGTTTTAAAAGTTAATAACATAAATGATTCTTCTATTGCAAAAGAACTTTCAAAACATAGTAAAGTAAGTAAAAATCCAAACAATCTTCCAGCAGTTAGAAAAAATGTATCAATGAAGAAAGTAAAAAAAATAATTGCTTTAACATTTCTATTTGTCTCTGCTTTCTCCGTTGCTGCAATTATTGGATATAATGTTACATTTATGCTTTTTACAATTAAATAATTTAGCTTACAAAAAAGACACTCCTAGCATTTGATGCAAGGAGCGTCTTTTTTTACACCTTATTGCAAAGCTCAATTTCATCAGGAGTTAGTGCTACATTTCCCTTGTTTTTATAAAGCTCGTATCGATTTACCATACTATTTCCTTTTAGTATAACGTTTTGAATAGGCATAACTTTTTCTAAATCATTTTTTAATGATTTATATGTCTTTTCTAGTGTCTTAGTATCATTATTTTTGAATGCTTCTTCCATTTGAATGCATTTTTTATCTATTCTACTAATTGTATTTTGCTGCTTTTTCATTATAGTTTTTAATTCATCTTCAAAAGTCTTTTCCAAAATAATATTTTTTCCGTCTTTTATCAAATTTTTAATTGTTGAAGGAACCTTTAACGCTGAAATTGCAACATTAAGCCCTGAAGATAATCCCTTCTTTAGATCTCCGCTTCTCACGGCATCGAATATATCTTTGAGATTATTAAAAGTGCTTGTTTTCATTCCTAAATTATTCATCCCAGTTTTGAGTGCACTTAGCGCTGCACTATTCCCGATTTCCTTTAAATCAATCTTTTCAAAACCAGTTCTGACCTTTTCAGCAAATCCATCTGGAAATTTAATGCTTTCTGTTCCTTTCTTTACAGCATTTGAAAAAGCATCGGAAATATTTGATACAATACTATTTGCTTTTTCTCCTAAATCGATTCCTTTTTCTTTTGTTAAATCTAGGCTAAGTGTTCCTGCCATATTTTTTATAATGTCTCCCCCATGACACTTTCCTCCATTCTATTATATTCCCCAACAATTCCAAATTAATAATCTAGTCTTTGAACTTTTCTCATAAGAATAAACAAAAACCAAATACTAATAAAATTCCAATATATTATTATTTGACCTAATAATTGGTTTGACATTAAAACATAGTTCTCATAATTATTCTTGATATATGTAAAATATACAAACAAATCTAAAAATATCAATATTCCCAGGACTATTCTTGCACTTCGTGTCTCATTTTTCCTATCCTTCTTTTCCTTTTGAACTTTGGATATCATAACATAACTTTTTCTCATCAATTCTTGATAGTCACCACCAAATATGTAGCAGTGTGAAATATTGTCAAACAGATCCCTAAGCACCTTGAAGGATAGTTTTAGCTTTAATTTTTCTACCGCAAATTCAAACTTTATTCCATTGTGCAATTCAGACAAAAACTCGTCTATGTAATCTTGTAATGGGCTTATCGTCTTAACCTGTCCCAACGCGTATACGATATCATTATTAATTCTAGTAAGATTTCTTAGTTGCAAAACTAGATCTAGTATAGAATTTTCAATTGCACTTTCTCTTCTTTTTGCAAGTAACTGAAGTATGACAACCGGTATAATCATTCCTGGCAAAGAAATGATCAGCGACAAAGGTATAAGGTTGAAAACATAAATTGCAACGCAAAAGCATACAACAAATGACACACCACACAAAACAATAATTGCTATTGGGTTTATTATTAGATTCTGTTTTATCCCCGCCATATCAAATAAGTGTGTTATCTTATATATATAATTTGATACTATATTAACTTTACCGTTTCGTCTGTTACTACTTTTGCTATATTTTTCAAAATATGATTTATTTTTTTCTTCTACAAATCTTTGGATAACCTTACTAATATCTTTTTCGTGCAAATTAAATAGTACTGCGTAAGCAGTTATTAATAATAAAATGAAAAATGCAACATTTAGAATTGTAACCACTAAATCACCTTCTCAATTTCCATTTTGCTTAACTCTAGCTTTTTCTTTGCTTTCCACTTTGGGCTATTTTTCTTTTTAAATGTTCCTATTGATTTCCCATTTTCGTATTTTTCAACATCAAATACGTATAACGGATTATATTGAACTTCTTGCAATTCACTATTGTAGTTTATTTCCGTAATTTCTTGCACTTTGAAGTTTTCCATATAGATAACAACATCTATAGATTGAGCCAGAAGTTTCGTAAGATAAGTATCAGTATACATTTGTGCCCTATTATCCCTTTTCATAAGAGTAACTAATCTATCAACTGTATTTAGTGAACTGTCAGAGTGAACCGTTGCATACCCTCTATGACCGGTTGAAACACTATCAAAAAATAGCAATGCTTCCTCGCCCTTAAGTTCACCCACCACTATACAGTCATTACTCATTACCAAGCTGTGCGTCATAAGATTAGAGAGTGTTATATTTTTATCATCATTTCTATTTGATAGTATCTCCCTTTGAATAATATTAGGATGTGTGGAAAATAGTTCCGCCGTTTCCTCACAAGATGTTATAGATAAATTCTGTGGTATTCTATTAATTAGCGTTCTCATTAATGTTGTTTTACCGCTTCCACCTTTGCCCGAAATGACAATATTACACCCCGAAATTATTAGTTTTGATAACAATACGGAAATGTCTTTGTTAACCATTTGAATTTCGTCACTAGCAAGTTCTTCCAAACTCGTTATTTTGTTTTTGCGATGTATTCTAATAACAAGACTAGGTGAAGAAATGTTTACTGGTTCTATTCCAGCTTCAATCCTTAAATTGTTTTTTCTATCACTACATGTAACAATTGGATTCTCATTTGAAATTTTCCCACCATTTTTTAAAACACAATATCTTACGAAATTTAAAAAATCACTCTCAGAATAGAATTTTTCAAATGTACGTATCCAAATTCCATTCTTTTTGACAAATATGCTATCATATGTAATCACTCTAATATCTGTGACTTCCTCATCATCAATAAACTTTTGAAGTATATGGTATCCAAACAGTCTATCAAGAATTGCATCTATTGTCGCATCAGTATTCATACTAGAATACTCTTTATATACTTTTTCTCTAACGATGTTTTCAACAATCTGCCTATTAATATCAATTTCACCAAGATACTCCGAATAATTTGTAATTAGAAATACAATTATTTCGTTGATAACTTTATCCTTGTTAGTTTCAAATTGTGAATAACTATTTCTCTTTTCTTCGGTTTTCAACGGATTTATCAACATACTAACACCTCAATTGTTATTAAGTTTTTGCTGTGCCTACAATAGAAGCAAGCATTTTAGTATTCCTTTTTATTCGCTTAAGGAAGTTGTTTTTAGGGACAAACTCAAGAGTCTCAAGGATTTTATCGTATGAATCAGTATTTATAATCATGTTATTTTTTATAATTCCAATACTTTTCATCTTTAATATTTCCGAAAAGATATCAACATCAATGCCCGATTGTGAATATCTGTTAATAACTAAGTTAAATTTTTCTTTGTAAATATTCCAAAAATTGATAGCTATATCCAATATTTGCAAGGACTTCTTCAGGCAAACATTCGTGTTTTCTGTAACAAAAAGAACCTTTGTGCATTCTTTAAGCGCCCATTTTGTAGAATCAAGAAAAATATTTGAACTTAAATCTAAAAATACAAAATCGTATTTCTCCTTTGCACATTTTATAAGACAATTATAAAAATTTTCATTTAGTACATTTTGGCAAATATGAAGTGACGTGTTTCCTGATAAAAAGTCGAAACCATCACATTCTATTATAATTTCGTCTAATACATTCATATCAAATTTGTTTTTATAGAATAAATCTGATGCAAAGTCCAGTCCATTTCTCTTATCTTCATCCATAATTAGATCTATGTTTTGTGGAATCGCACCTATTTCCAGTATTTCATTTAAATTGCCATTTAACGTGTCAAAATCAATAAGTAGAATCTTGGCTTTTGCTTGCTTAGAAAGAGCTTTTACAAGATTCACTGAAACACTGCTTTTGCCCGAACCATTAGTTCCAAAAATACCAATTACCTCTTGTTTTTGAACTTTAGATACAATAGTCGTTATATCAGTAATATTTTTATTTTCTTTTTCAAGCCTTTTTTTAACTTCATTTTTTATTTGAGCCTCAATGTTTATTGGCGTTTCTCTATCAACCGCTTCAAGAATATCCGATATTTCAACATCTTGGTCAAAAAAGATATCAAATACTCCCTTAGATATTAAAATATTCTTGTCTTCATCCGAAATTTCATCAACAATCAGTATTATTCTTGATGAAACTCTTGTATTCTTTAGCTCTGTAATAAAATCAACCATTGGAGTATCGCCTTGGAGTATTCCACTCACAATAATAACATCAGCTTCATTCTTTGAAGCATACTCCATTAGTGCTTCTTGATACAAAAAGTCTTCTTCTAAAACATCATATTTACTATGCTTTTTAAGTTCATTATTTAGTGTTTGGTTTCCAAGAGCTGTTATAATTGTTTTCATATACATCCTCCTATACTATATCTGTGGTTATATAATTATGTTCGTTCTTTGATGAAATAACATCAGCAAGTAAAACGTTTCTTCCCGCATGAATTAATGTAGTGCCCCTCTTCATGTTCACTAATCTGTACTTTTCCTCGTCAGATATCCTGATTACATCTTCCAAAAGTTTAATATCTGTCTCCTCAAGCTGAAACATGCATTTTATACTAGAATTATTTAATATTGCTTTTCCATATTTACCATCTTCAAGCATAAAGAAATCCGAAATATCTTGAGTAATAGCTGTTGCAGCACCTCCGAATTTTCGAATTGTTTTAAAAAGTTTAAAAACAAAGTCTGCCGAGTATTCGCTTTTACTGATTAATTTCCATATTTCATCAAAATATATAATCTTCTTCTCATTTCTATTTCTTTTAATTTCGTCCCAAAAATAATCAGTAATTATACACATTACAACTGGCAAAACGTCTTCACTAACATCGTGAACATCAACAACTACAAGTTTATTATCCGTGTTAATATTGGTATGGTTGTTAAAATAGCTTAAACTTCCTGATATATAAACTTTTAATATTTTTGAATACTTCTTAAGTAATTCATCCTTCTTGATTAGTTCATATAAATCTTTTAATACCGGCATATCATTTGTATTTTTAAACATTCTTTTTCCTAGTAGAATACTTTTGCTGTTCTCCTGAAAAAGCGAATTATTATCTTCTGTTATTCCTTTATCTTTATAGCATTTAATTATTAGTTCCTCCAAAGAAGCTTCCTCATCTTTAGTACCTAAACCAAGCATAAGCGATATTATCGAAACTAGTTTAGCAACTTTGGCCTTTAAATATGATTCCTCATCTTCTAAAGCAGTATTTCGAATATCAAACATATTTATACTTCCTTGAGGACCTATCTTAATGATTGAGCCCGCAAGATTACTACATAACATCTCATATTCTCTATCTGGATCAATAACAAATTGTCTTATATTTAAGAACCTATTTCGACTAATCATTAGTTTTGTGAAATATGATTTTCCAGAACCTGATGTTCCTACTATGAACATATTTGCATTTTTGTACTGATTAGTATCAAATCTGTCTAACATGATAATTGAATTATCAAAAGAGTTAATACCAATTAATACTCCATTTTTATCAAATAGCCTATTTGATAAAAATGGATATGTAGCCACCAGCCCCGAAGTAAGAACATTTCTTTGTGTGATTTCTTCTATACTTTTTATAGAATTTACAAATGGAAGTGTGAATTTTAATGAATCTTCCTGCCTATAGTTTGCTCGTATTGTACTTAAGCCAATCGAAGCACAAACACTTTCGATTCTTTCTAAATTTTTCTCAAGTTCCTTTTGGTCCTTAGCAAATGAACCTACGCATATACTTAGATAGAATAGTTTCTCATCTCCTACCTGAAGCGCTTTTCTAATGTTTTTTGCATCTGAATATTTACTGTCAATGAAGTCAATGTCTTGCCTATTTTCACTACTGGTTTTAATTGTTGCGCCTGTATTTCCTATGTTGTATGTAAGTTCTTTAATAATGCTATAAGAATCAAGCTTTTCGTATTGAATTGATAATTCTATATCAACATCAAGAGACATCAGTTTATCCAAAAATACTTTCTCCATCTCTCTTGCATAATTGACTACCAAAAGTGATGCATAATAGAATCCGTCAATTTCAGCAAATTTAGGATTTTCAAAATTAATATAACTTGAGCAAAGGATGTCTCCCTCATTGTTTTTGCTCTTAGATAGAGTAAACGTATCTTCTTTTGTTCTAATGAAGCTTTTCACTGAACACCTCCTATGATGTTTTGAACTCTTTTATTAATATATGTCCTAATCAATTCTTCTATTTCCTGAATTGAAGGTATAACCGATTCGTTTCCACACTGAATAAGAGCTTCCTTAACTTTCATAACTTCATTCTCAATATTTGTTGAAGCCTCTATTGCAATGTAGAAATCCTTTGTAATCGCTCCTTGCTGGTTAACAATGCTATAAACCAAATCAATATAATCATTTACCGCATCTTTAATTTTGGGATTTTCCTTTGTGACTTTTGAAACTATTTCGACATGACTTGAAACGTCAGTTTTATGACTAGAAATTATAATTTGAATTTTAGAATCTAAATTTGTTAAAAAACTTTTATAATGCATTAAAATGGAATTTTGCTCAAGTTCTGATTTTAGCTTAAAGTTAATTGGAAGCACTTTTAGAATATATATGCTTCTATTATTGGTTAATAGTATTTTGCCATTTAAAATCTCTTTTATTCCAAGCCATTCTTGAAAAGATTTTGGCTCAACCTTCTTAGATTTTGAAAACATGTTTTTAATTGAAACCAATGTATGAAATCCTCCACAGAAAATAAAAAAGGGCGTAAAACACCTAAATAGTGTCATACGTCCCTTCACCTTGTTCGATTAGAATAATACATTGGTATGATATTATTGTCAATAATATACCAAAAAAATAGTAAAAAATAGCACTTCTCCCTTGGGGACACGACATTGAGGAGAAAAAATTCTCCTCAATGTCGTGTCCCCAAGGGAGAAATGGTGTAATTATCTTATTCTTCGATTGTTATTTCTCCCATTTTTACTCTTGCAATTTCGTATCCATTTTCTACATCAACTTTGCTTTCTTGTTTATAAATTAAATCTGCAATTCTTAGTTGCGTTGGATTAATTGAATTTGCCGCAATAATGCATGCTCTATTTCCTTTAGCGCCAGCATGAACATATCCTCTTACATCTCCAAGAACCACTATATTTTGTTCAGCAACAACTTCAGAACCTGCATTTACATCACCTAAAACAATGACTGAACCTTCATATTCAACTCTTTGCCCAGATCTAACAGTTCCTTCATAAATCTTGGCAGTTGAAACAGTCATATCTTTAGTGAAAATATTGTTAATTGTAGCAAGACCCATTTTTTTTGGTTTTTCAATAACAATTTCTAAATCTGTTTTTGCTGAAATAATGCTTATTAGTTCTGATTCTTCAAAATCAGAAAGTCTTTTTCCCTTGATAGTAATAGGACCCACAACATCATTAAAAATATCTGTAGATGCATCTAATATTGAAACAATTTTATCTTTAATGTCGCTGTAATCCGCGTTTTTATCAAGTGTTATAATCATTTTATTATCTTTATCTTCAAATAAAACATCAGAATTCATATCTCTTTACCTCAATTATTCTCATTAAATCCAAAATACTCTTCCATTATATCTTTAACCGCATGTGCTGTAAAGTATCCATGGCCACCATGTTCAACAATTACAACAACTGCAATTTCCGGGTCATCATATGGTGCAAATCCTACAAACCACGCATTATCAGAACCATTTCCCGAAGTAGCTGTACCAGTTTTACCAGCAACTTCTATAGGAAAACTATTAAACGTTCCATATACAGTTCCACCGCTGTCACCTGTAACGCTTCGCATTCCTTCAAAAATAGCATCAATGTTTTCTTCTTTTATCGGAATGTCTTCGTTTGGAATACCTTTAACTCCTGTTTTTTCATCTAAAGTATCTTTAACTGACAATTTATCAATTTCTTTTTCGTTGTAGCAGTCAGTAACTTTGCTTAAAAGAGTAATGTCTATCTTTTTACCTTTGTTTGCTATTGTTGCTATATAATTTGCCATTTGAATTGGAGTAACTACAGTATATGACTGTCCTATCGAAGCAGAAAGTGTATTACCAATAGTCCATGTTTGACCTTTGCTTTCAGCATATTCTCTTGAAGCAACTATACCTTTTGATTCTCCATAAAGTTCTATTCCGGTTTTTTTGCCAAATCCAAAGTCTCCTGCATATTTAGATAATGTATCAATTCCTATTCTACTTCCAACTTCATAATAGTAATAATTGCATGATACTTTAAGCGCAGTCATTGCATTTACATTACCATGAACTTGCCTTCTGGAGTTCCATAGCCAACATGCTGGCTTATGGCCTTTATTAATTATCCCGACATCCTTAATATATTCGTTAACTCCTACTTTTCCAGTTTCCAATGCTGCAATTCCTGTTACCATTTTAAATGTTGATCCTGGTGGATATACTCCTTGAATAGTACGATTATATAGTGGTCTATCTGGGTTATTAAAATATTCTTCATATAATTCATTAGATATTCCGCGACACAAAATCTTGCGGTGAATAATCAGGATAACTTGCCATAGCAAGAACTTCTCCTGTCTTAACGTTTACTACAACTGCACTTCCACATTTTGCATCCGCATATTTTAAACCATTTATTTTTCCATTTTGAATATCCGATATAATTTTCTTTAACGATTCTTCAACCTTTTTTTGAAACTCTATATCAATTGTTAAATAAACATTATCTCCCATCTTGCTATATGATGTTTCTTCCTCAGATGTTATTCTTCCAAGCGAGTCCATTTCTAGCCTTTTGACTCCGTTTACTCCTCTTAGGTAATTTTCAAATGAGCTTTCTATACCGCTTTTTCCAACAATACTATTTCTTGAATACCCTAAATCTTTTCGCTCATCATATTCGTTTTGACTTATTACACCTGTATATCCTATAACATGCGAAAGTGTATTGCCTTGTAAATACTTTCTTTCAGATGTTTCTTCAATATATATTCCGCCAAGCTCCATGTAGTTTTCTTCAAGTTCATGCATACTTTCTTTTGAAATGTTTTTGGCTATTACAGTTGCTCTATAATTTGTATATCCTCCAACTGTTATTTCATATCTAAGTGGCAATATCTTCTTTTGGTCCATTTCATCAAAGTCTTGAAGCATATATTTATTTATAAAAAATTGAACAACCTCATTTACTGTGGCTTCTTCATCAATTTTATTTTCTTTTTTAAATCTTTTAATTTCATTTTCTCCCTTAGCAAACGACATAGTAGTTAAATCAATTGGAAATGAAGAATATGTTGTATCTCCATTACTTGATAAAATATCTGCTATCTTAAGCAATAACTTGTTTAATTCTTCTGTAGTACGCTTTGTTCTATATATACTTAATGTATATTTTATTTCTGACGTTGCGAGCAAAACTCCGTTTCTATCATAAATATTGCCTCGAGGCGCATAATTTTCTACTGTTCTAATAAGGCGCTTTTCCGCCTGATTTCTATAAGTTTCTCCATTTGCGATTTGCAGGTCGTACAAACGTATCAAAAATATAACACCTATTAAAATTAAAAAACCAAATAATAGTTTATATCTAAAATCTGTATTAATTTTACTTTCCTCTTTCTAGTTTAAAACATAATAACTTTTCTTAATTTTATTTAATTGTTCACCCCATGCAGTAAATGTTCTGTAAAATACAAAGCTCAAAAATAGATTGTACAGTATTTCAATGAGTATCATTCTTGCAAAATACAAAAATGGAATGTCTACATCATAAAAAAGCGTCATAAATCCAGCCGTAACAACCTCCAACACTATTGTACTTGCCAGAACAAAAACTTCTAATGATATTTTACTATCCTTAGACATTTTATTGTTTAAGAGTCCGCTAACTATTCCTATCAGTAAAAATATAAGCGTGTTAATTCCAAGTGTTCTTCCATAACTTATATCCATTATAAAACCATAAAAGAATCCAAATACTCCTCCAACTTGCGTTCCGGATATTATTGCTATTGCACAAACTAGCACCGTTCCAATATTGGGGCAAATTCCAAACAAAGGAATCTGCTCAAGTACATTTTTTTGAACAGCAACTATAACTATGAATGCTATGATTGTCCAAAATATTACTAAAAACTTTCTCATTCTTTATCTCCAACATTTGTTATAACTGCAACCATTTCGACTCTATCAAAGTCAACCGAGGTTTCAACAATTGCTGTATTTTCAAGTGGATTGATACCTTTTTCAAATGAAATGACTTTACCTACTGAAATACCTTTAGGATATATTCCACCTATTCCTGATGTTTCTATTAGATCTCCGCTTCCATATGTTACTCCAATTGGTATCTGTGTTAGCTTGACTCTGTTGTAATTCTTAAGTGCTATGTCGCCTTTAACAATAACCTCTTCTCTTGTTTCTGTAGCTCGTGCTGAAAACGTTGAAGTTGAGTCTAGAATTGTAACTATCTTAGCCGAATTATCTGAACATGTTGTTATATATCCAACAAGTCCTTCTTTTGTAATTACTGGTGCATTCGGCCTTATACCATCTTTAAATCCTTTGTTTATTATTAATAGCGCATCCCAATTATTTATTTCCGCACCAACTATATCACATACTATAACATCTTTATCATCGTAGTATGACTTAACATTCAATACTTTCTTTAGCTCTAGATTTTCACTTTTTGTTGCCTCAATGTTGGTAAGTTCTTGCGATAAATTTCTATTCTCGTTTTTTAGTTCTTTAATTTCATCTTTTAATTTTTCAATCTCAAATGCTTCATCGTTTTTTGCTATCTTTAGATTAAATGTGTGTGCTATTTTTTGCGGAACAAGTATAATGTCATTAACTATACCTTCAAACAAAGTAACTTTTCGGTTCTTACCATTTGTTAGTGAAATAGCAACAAATATTAATATCGCAAATAATATCTTTATAATTCTATATATTATCTTCTTATTAATTTTCATCTATTTTTATCTTTCAACATTAATTTTTTCTTCTTGAATTAATCAGTAATGGTCTTAATTCATCTAGGTTTTCTAATACTTTGCAAGCACCTTTAACAACACATTCAAGTGGATCCTTGGCTATAACAACTGGAATTCCAGTTTCTAATGCTATTAGTCTATCTATATTTTTTATTAGTGCACATCCTCCGGAAATTGTAATACCATTTATCATTATATCTGCAGCAAGCTCGGTTGGCGTCGATTCAAGCGTTGCTTTAATTGCGGAAACTATTTGTAGTATAACTTCCTTCATTGCTTCTTCCATCTGAGTTGAATTTATGGTTATTTGCCTTGGAAGTCCAGTAGTTAAGTCTCTGCCTTTAACAATCATTTCTTCGGTTGTCATGGATGGATAGGCACTTCCAATTGTCATTTTTACTGTTTCTGCCGTCTTTTCACCTATTAGCATATTTTGTTCTTTTTTTATGTAGTTGATTATTGATTCTGTAAGCTCATCACCGTGCAATTCTAATTGACTTTCCTGCAACAATTCCACCATAGGAAATAACTGCGATTTCTGAAGTACCACCACCCATATCAACAATCATGCTTCCTGATGCTTCTGAAATATTTATTCCCGCTCCTATAGCTGCAGCCATAGGTTCTTCTATTAAAAATACTTCTCTAGCTCCTGCTTCAATAACAGCTTCTTGTACTGCACTTTCCTCAACTTCGGTAACACCAAGAGGAACTCCTACAACGACTCTAGGCTTGCTAAAAACGTATTTTTGGCAAGCCTTCTCAACAAAATATTTAAGCATTTTTTTAGTTGCTGTAAAATCTGCTATAACACCATCTTTTAGTGGCCTTATAGCTAGCAAATTTTCTGGTGTTCTTCCTAGCATTTCTTTAGCATCAGTTCCAATAGCAATTATCTTTTTAGAAGCATTATCCATCGCAACAACTGATGGTTCTTTTATTACTATTTCTCCGTTTTTTGTACCCAATAAAATATTTGCTGTTCCCAAATCAATGCCGATATCTTTTGCAAAAAGACCCAAATTTCTCACTCCTTGCATTTTATTTTTAATGGGATTATTGTTTTTCTACATTATTCCAAACTTTTTACTGCTACCTTTTACACTTGTCTTGCAAAATTCTTCCCAAATTTTGTATTCATTTGTATTAGCCCTAATTATCTCACATCTATACTTATTTGCATCTTCTTTAATAACTCTAACAATATCATTGTCCTTTAGTTTTATATCATTGAATTTTTCCGATTTGACTATGAAATATTTAGGTGTAACAATATACTTTGCTCCTTCATCCCCGAAAGTTGTATTGTTTTCGTTTTCAATGATTTCAAGCGTCAAATGCATTGTTTCATTAATTTCACCTTTTTCATTTGGCTCCATATGATAGTTCGATGGATATTCAAAAAAGGTATTCATATTAAGAGTTATTGCAGACGGAAATCTAATTTCGTCATCCTTAATATACACTTTTGATAGTGGGAATATTAGCGTTGTCATTTCATCAAAATTTAAATTCTTTTCTTCATGAACAATTTTAGAACGAACAACCTCTTCCTTTTCTTCAGATTTAAGCTTATGTTCAACTTCGTCGCCAAGCCCTTGCTGAGTAATAACGCTTTCTTCATCAAGTATATCTATATCAATATTTTTATTTAGTAGTTCTTTATAATCATTTGTTTCTTTTTCGTCACTATATTCGCTAATTAAGCTTTCACCGGTTGCCTCGCCACTGTATCTTTCCTTTATACTAGGGATTTTTCTTTCGGTAATTCTAGCAACTATTTCGCCCATCTTAGCCAAATCATTTAGTGAGTTTTCTGTCAGATCACTAAATAAATCAGCTTCTAGCATTCCACTTTCAAGAGCTGCTTTTGCCATATTAAAGTTTTTTCTTTCATCTTTTGGATAAGCGATCTCTGTGATAAGAGAAATATTATTTGTAATTCCACCTTCAGAAAACTTTCCACCTGTAATATATATATATGAAAAGCCATTTGCCTTTTCAAAGAAATATGCTCTTGTTTCAAACTTTGATTCATCAGTATTAAGGTGATATCTAACTTTACATCCCATGTTTAAAAGTCTTAGAAGAATATCCTTTGAAGTATTCTTTTTATCAAGGCCAAGTATAAATTCAACTTGGGTATTATTCTTAATTGCGTTTTCAACATCAGGAATTATAATGTCAATCGCACTGTCCTTTGCAAATCCAGCACAAATCAAAACTTTGTCAAAGCTTTCTCTAAGTCTGTCTGATAACAATCCATATAAATTCGTATCTTTCGGTTGGTTATAAAATTTTACTTCCATAAAGCATAATCTCTCCCTTCAAAGAATATTTTAACATATTTCTTTAATTTTGTTTACGAGTTTATCATAGTCCGTTATTTGATTTATTTCATTTCTAATAGCACTTGCACCAGGCATCCCTTTGGTATACCATGCAATATGCTTTCTCATCTCTAAAAGCGCAACTTCTTTTCCTTCAAAATCCGAGAGCATTTCAAGGTGTCTTAAAATAGTCTTTTTTATTTCTTCGTTGTCCGGTTTTAAAATCTCTGTGCCATCCTCCAAATATTTAATTATATTATTAAATATCCATGGATTTCCATTTGATGCACGTCCTATCATTATTGCATCACAGCCTGTTTTTTCAAACATTTCTTTTGCAGATTTGCCATCTACAATATTTCCATTTCCAATAACTGGAATAGAAACTGCTTCCTTAACTTTTTTTATTATGTCTAAATCAACATCTCCGTGAAAAAAATTCATCTCTTGTTCTGCCATGTACAGTAATAGCAGAAACACCATTTTTTTCTGCTATTTTTGCAACTTCAACTGCTACAATGTGTTCCTTGTCCCACCCTTTTCTAATTTTAATTGTTACAGGCACCTTTGAATTTTTAACTACTTCCTTTGTTATCTCATCAATAAGTGGCAAATCTAGAAGAAGTCTTGAACCCTCATTGTTTTTCACAACCTTAGGAACAGGGCATCCCATATTAATGTCTATAATATCTGCATAATTAGATACTTCTTTTGCAATTTCTCCCATAATCTTTGGGTCACTGCCAAAAATTTGTACAGCAACTGGTCGCTCACTGTTATCTATTTCCAATAGCTTTTTTGTTTTCTTATCGTTATAAAACATTCCTTTAGAACTAACCATTTCTGTATAGACAAGTCCCGCTCCTTGCTCTTTGCAAAGCACTCTAAATGGCACATCAGTAATGCCCGCCATTGGAGCTAAAAATATATTATTATTAATTTCAACGTTTCCTATTTTAATTTTATGAAGATACATAAACGCTCCTAAATATTATTTTGAAAAATGGGGGTGTTTCTCTTTCGTAGAAAAGACATACCCTTTTTCAAATCATCATAGTCCAAAATTTTTAATTCTTACATTTACACTTTGTACAAGCCCTATCGCAATAAAATTAGTTAGCATTGAGCTTCCTCCATAACTAATAAATGGAAGTGGTATTCCAGTTATTGGCATTAGTCCCATAGTCATTCCTATATTTTCAACAACGTGTGCAAGAATCATTGCAAACGCTCCAATACAAATCATTTTTCCAAACATATCTTTAGCAAGATGCGCTACCTTTAGAATTCTATATAGAAGAATAATATACAGCAAAACAATTAATGCAGAAACAAAGAATCCCATTTCCTCGCTAATAACTGAATAAATAAAATCTGTTGTTTTCATTGGAAGCATTCCCATTTGCGTTTGGTTGCCATTTAACAAACCCATTCCTGTAGCCATACCAGACCCAACTGCAAGCTTTGATTGTATAACATTATATCCAGCACCTTTTGGATCAAGCTCTGGATTTATAAAAACCATAATTCTTGTTTTAGCATGGTCTGGCAAAACAAAATGATACGCCAATGGTAATGCTATAATAGCAACAATTACTCCAGCTACTATATATTTAATATTTATATCAGCAATAAATAGCATTATACAAAATGTGAAAATCATAACTAGTGCTGTTCCATAGTCAGGCTGTTTTATTATTAGAAATGATGGTATTGCCAATATTATTAAAAGTAAGATAAGACTAGTTATTTTATTTATAGCTTCTTTTTCATGAAAGTAAGCAATTAAACTTGATAGTCCAATAATTAAAACAATTTTAAAAAACTCTGATGGTTGAAAACTAAAAATTCCTATTTTGTACCAACTTGTTGCTCCATGATTTCTATTTGAAAATAAAACTCCAACTAACAAAGCTAAAAATACTATATATACTATTATCCATATCTTTTTAAGATGCTTGTAATCAAAAAAAGTAATTGCCATCATGCAAACTACGCCAACTGCAAACCAAATCATCTGCTTTGTAAATTCATCCGAATTTCCACCCGCACCATGACTTGCACTATAAAGTCCTACAGCACCAATACCAAATAAGATAAATATCACAATTATTATTCTATAATCTATCTTTTTTAGCAGTTTTTTTATCATATATTTCTCCGATTTGTTCTTTTCTTAATAAATAAGAAAAGGTGTCCATAACTGGACACCAAATCTTGTTAGTTCTTCGCTTTAACTTTTGATTTTATTTTTTTGATGCCATCTTTTGCTGATGTTTTAACTTTTTCAAAATTTTTCGAAACGCCTTCTTTTACATCATTTAATCTTTGTTTAAAATCTTTAGATTTTTCTATTCCTATTACAATCTTATCGGCATCAAAAGTTTCATTTTGTACTTCATCTTCTGCCTCTTTAATATCTTCTTTTGTCTCTACATCTATATTTTCTTGTGTCTCACATTGGGAGTTATCAATGTTTTCCCCCTTTATGCTTTCCTTTGTTTCTTCTTTTTTTTTATCATTGTTATGTACGCCTGTATTTTCGCTTGAAGTTTCTTGAACAGTCTCAACTACTTCTTCTTTAGTTTCTACTTGTTCTTTATTCTCCTTAGTTTCTTTTTCTACTTTATCAATATTTTCTTCTTTTGCTTCTTCATTTTCTTTTTCTTCTGAATCTGTTTTAACAACTACTTCAATTGTTTTAACATCCTCATCTGATTTTTCTTCTGTAACTTTAGCAACAGGTTTAATATTCTTTATAGGAATATTTGCATAAAGTGCAGGTCCTGTGCCATTATCATCTTCAAATCCTCTAGTAAGTTGAACTTCTAAAAGTTCCTCATCAATTTCAATGTATTTTTTAATAACCTCTATTAATTCCTTCTTCATCTTCTCAAAGAAATCTGGGGATACAGATGCTCTATCTTGCATAAGAACAAGTTGTAATCTCTCCTTTGCTTTATCCTTTGATACAGAAATTTCTTTATCTTTTCTTTGGAAATTTTTTAGGAAATTAACTAACGGTTCGAAAACTTCTTTTAATTCCATTAAATTGCCTCCTTATTATCTATAAAAACCTACACTCTTGCTTTTTCTTTCTTGCCTGAAAACATTCTCTTAAACTTCTCAAAAAATCCGTCTTTTTTACCAGGAATTGTAACTGGGATATCCTCTCCCAAAATTCTCTTTGCTGTTTCCATATATGCTTTTCCTGATAGTGATCTTGGATTTGTTACAGATGGTTCACCCATATTTGTTTGAACAATAACATTTTCATCATCTGGAACTGCGCCTATAAGATTTATAGACAAAAGGTCAACAATATCTTGAGCGTCCATCATTTGACCCTCTTTAACCATTTTCGTTCTAATTCTATTTAATATTAATTGTGGTTTTGGTAAGTTGCTTGATTGTAATAATCCTACGATTCTGTCGGCATCTCTAACAGCTGAAACCTCTGGAGTCGTAACTACAAATGCTCTATCTGCACCTGCAATGGCATTTTTAAACCCTTGCTCGATTCCAGCAGGGCAATCTATAATAACATAATCAAATTCTATTTTTAGTTCTTCACAAATCTTTTTCATTTGTTCTTCATTAACTGCATTTTTATCTCTTGTTTGTGCTGCCGGTAAAAGATAAAGACCTTCATATCTTCTGTCTTTTATAAGAGCTTGTTTTAGTTTGCAATTTTCTTCAACAACATCAACAATATCATAAACAATTCTATTTTCAAGACCCATAACAACATCAAGGTTTCTAAGTCCTATATCTGTGTCGACTAATGCAACTTTTTTGTTCATCATTGTAAGTGCCGTTCCTAAGTTTGCTGCACTAGTGGTTTTTCCAACTCCTCCCTTTCCGGATGTAATAACAATTACTTCTCCCATAACCATCCTCCATTCAAATCATTCGTAATCGATAACAAAAATTTATAGTTATATATCAAAATTGTTACAATTATATTTCATATATTAAATAATATAGATTTAGCTATGAAAAGTCAATCAAAAAATCATCAAAAAAAGACTAGAATTTTCTAGTCTTTATTGTTATAATCGGCGACATAATTTTCGCCATAAATTATGTCATATTCTAACATTTTATGTTGATTACTTTGCTCTAAATAATCGTCCGTTATTTTGTCCGTTACTTTTCCATTTTCATCTACAAATAATCTATCTCTCAGTGCAGAATAATTTAGTGACTCAATAAATTTAAAGTAACTTGATTGTGGAAGTCCTGCATACCTTAATAAATAATTTCCTAGCGCGAATGCGCCTATTATTTCCGTTTGTGAAGTAATATCATCTTTATAATTATCATATATAAAGAATGGTAATGTATGCATTTTTATCATTTCTTTTGTTGACCACTTCGTACTGTCCTTGGTATTAATCATTCCGCTGTCTAAATACACATCATAAAAACCTGGAAGGTGATCGCCAAAGAACAACACGATTGTTGGTATTTTCGTATTTTCCACGTATTCTATCAACCTTTTGACACTCTTATCGGTTTCGTATAATCCATTAACATACGCTTTTAGTTTGTCTCTTGAGCTTTCAAATAGTTTGTCGCTTGTAACATCAATTTCAAATTCAGTTTCACCAAAATTTGAAGTAGCGTAAGGTGTATGGTTTTGCATTGATAGCGCCCAAATAAATTTAGGCATAGTATCTTCTTCTAATTTTGATATTATATTATCTACGAGACAATTATCCGAGACATACTTTCCAAAATAATAAATATTATCCATTGTATTTGCATCATAGAATTCGTCAAAGCCAATCTTCTTATATGCAACATCTCTGTTATAGAAGCTTTTATCATATGGGTGAATTGCTATTGTTTTATAATCAAGTTTCTTTAATTCCTTTTGTATTGTTTCACATTTTTCCAAACTATCTTCTAAATCAATATATGGAACTATTCCATATGGCAAATATTCCATTGTATTTCCAGTAAATGCTTCAAATTCAATATATGATGTTCCGCCTCCAAAAGTCGATGAAACAAATGTGCCAGAAGTATTTGTTGAAATTAATTTTCTAATATTGGGCATTGGGTCTTTTGAATATGAAACATTTTCAATACTATATGGGTCGAAAAATGACTCACTCATTATCATGATAATATTAGGTTTTATTGTTTCTTCTTCTGGCAAAATTAAATAAGATATATCATCGCCAGAAGTATTATAAACAAGCTTAACTTCGCTTGAATCCTCTAATATTTCATATATTTTTTCTTTACTATACCCCGAAGGCTTTTCCGCAGAATTTAAAAATTGATTTGCATATAATCCTATATATGTTGCATATTTTTCATGAATAATATTGGGTGAATATCTTACTCCTAACTCAACTCCAAATTGCCTTAATACCATTTCGTTAAGATTTGGAACAAAGAATGTAATACATATACTTGCTATAAATACAGCAAGCATTATGCAAGAATTTTTTCTTTTCGTTTTTATTTTTTTATGAAATATAATCACTGCAAAAAGAATTATAAACAAAACTGAAAGAAGCATTGTAACTTGCATTACATTAGATACTTCAACAAACTCAAATAAATCTCCTGTAGTCCTAGCAAGAGCCAACTCATTTAATAATAATGGTTCTCCTCTTATATTAAATTTTATTTTTGATACTATTGGAAGCACAAGATATAGAATAGATGCAATTATTGTGCATATCCACGTACGATTTATTGCGCACATAACAAGATAAAACAATAGATATATTATAAGAAGATTTAGTAAAACAATTCCCATGTTATTCGAGACGAAGTTTATTGCCTCTGCCACGCTTTCTTTCTCAATAATGCATGACATAAAAAATAAAGCAATTGGATATAATAATCCAATTACTATATTAATTAACTTACTATATAATTTTCTTCTTTTTTCTTTTCTAACGCTCTTTTTTGTAACTAGTCTTGTTTCAACATGATTTGGCGCGATTTTCTTACTACTTCCTATTTTAAATCATCTTCTCCCCAACCATATAGAGCTTCAATCATAGACTTTGCAGGTTTTGTTTGTTTCTTTGCTTTTTTAGTAATGCTTCTAAAGAAATCTTCGACTGTCTCAACATATGCCTGCGTCTTAAATAGTCGTCTTGAAACAACTCTGCCCCATTTATATGGACTTTCTTTCATTTTATTCAAAATTTCCAAAGTGTCAATATTTCCGCTCTTAATTAGTTGTTTTTGAATGATTTGTTTAATTTCATCATATATTTTCGAAGATTCTTCGCTAAAACACTCAGAAACACATTCTTCTTCTAGTTTTGAGTCAAGATTTCCAAAAGCAGACTTTCTCCAAAGTGCTAAAAATCTAACCCTAGCGACAAATTTAGCTTCATCAAAAACATAACCAGTGCTTTTTTCTACTGCGATTAGCCCGCCATCAGGGTTTACACCCACTTTGTAATTATCATATGTCTTCTTTAACGTCTCAAAAGAATCATCTTTAAGTAATTCAGCATATACTTCATTTACTTCTCTAAGTTCTTCAAGTGTTTCTTCAGATGCTTCTGGAAGCCCTTTTTTACCTAGATGGAACAAATTTGCAACATATGCAAAGAAGTCACGTATTTTTGTCTTTAAGTCTTTTTTCGCCACAGTATCATTTATTGACATATGTTGCACCTCCCTTTCAACGTTAAAAGTATATTCGTTTATTATGTTCTATTTGTTTTATCAACGTAAAAAGTTTGTAAATTATCTAGTTAAATATTTTACCTCAAATGTAGATACAGGTTTAAATCCCGCAAGAATAGCTATGATTTTTTTAGGGAAAGAACTTACTGCCTTATCATATTCAAGTGTTCTTTCGTTAAAAGCTTCTTCTTCCTCATGGATAATCTTCTCTGCTTTTGCTAGTTGAAGTCTAAGCGTGGTGAAGTCTTTATCTGCCTTTAACTGTGGAATTTCTGAAATCATGGCTAGCAAAGTGCCAAGTTCATCAGAAAACTCTCTTTCAATTGCAGCTCTTTCCTCTATTGGAACAAGGCGCACTTGTAGAAGCTTAACAACAAACCTGTTTTGATCTTCGATAAATCCTTTCGAAAAAACTATAAGATTTTCCATTATGTTATATCTATTTATAAGAGCTTTATCCATTCCAGTGGTTGCAGCCCTTCTAAGCTCTCTTAACTCAACTAATTCCTTATATGTTTTAATTGCGAAGTACGCAAAAATTGCAATTAATATTGCGAATATTAAAAAGCCAATCATTTATTTCACCTCTATATATTAAGAATACCACATTTAAGCCATTTTTCAAACAGATAGGCCATTTGTAATAGAATTGCAAAATAAAAGCCCCGATAAAATCGAGGCATTTGTTTAACTTTTATATCCAATCTATTTACTCAGATACTACAGGAGTAACATTAGCTGCTTGAGCTCCCTTCATACCCTCAACAATATCAAATTGAACTTCTGTGCCTTCTTGTAAAGTTTTGTATCCATCCATAGCGATTGCACTAAAATGTACAAATACATCTGTACCGCCTTCTCTTTCGATGAATCCAAATCCTTTCTCAGCGTTAAACCATTTTACTTTTCCTTTTTCCATATTACTTAAAACCTCCATCTTTCTACTTTCTTTTGTACTATTCGTGTAATTTTCTTTTGTAAAAACTCATTCATAATACAAATTTAGATTAGCACAGCAATTTTTTAGGTGTCAAATGAATATGGAATATTTAACACATTTGTAAAGAAGTAGTGTCACCAAAATGGTGACACTACAAAATATAATGTTATTCTAGAGACTTAAAAATCGTCACTTGCTACTGTTGTATCTTCGTCATATCTTAATGGCTCATATACAGATCCGATAAACCAAACGTCTTTATTTTCTTTGTCATAAATTATAAACATGTAAGGTTTATTAAATGTTAAGTCAATTTCTTTTACCGGAACTTTAAAATAATAGTTGTATGGAGAACCTCCTCCGGCGCCGGTCAAAGTTGTCGCTGCCGCAGCTTTTATTCCATCTTGTGTAAATTCAATGTTGGTTTTATGTTTTGCATCAGCTATAAATATCCCTTCAACATCTGATATATTTGACAACTCTGCATGTTCACTATCAAACACATTTTTCACATTTAGATTTATTAAACCTTTTTTCAAATCTAATGAATACTCAAAAATAAATTTTGGAATAAAACCCGTTATTCTTGTAACTACACCTTCTTCAAAGTCTTTAGCCTTAGTTTTGATATTATTTATAATATTATTTATTTTTTCGTTATTAATGCTATCTATGTATTGATCCAAGCTAGTTTTTATAGGCATTATCCCAATAAATTCTAGTGTTGTATTTCCATATTTTTTTAATTCTTTTTGAAATACTTTTACATCATCGTCATAGTATACTCCAAAATCTGTTGTGTCACCAACAAGATGATAATTTTTCCCTAACTCTTCAAGATACTTTGGCAAGTATTTATCTAATTCTTTTTCCGCCATCTCTTTAGTATATTGGGTCCCTATTTCGCTACCACCAAGTGTAAAGTCTCCTCCTCCAACAGATTCTCCATCAATTACGCCGACAAACTTTAAATAGTCATCTGTAACGATTTCTTTTATTTTTTCTTCTCCAATTTCTTTTATAATATCATAATTGTTTACTACCTTTGTAAATTCCATCACTGAATACTCTTTGTTACTCTCATTAAAGTCTTTTTTTGACACTACCGGATAATCATATACATCTATGCCTGCTTCGTGTTCATATTCAGTTGATGGATATGTGCTTTCTCCTCTGTCTTGAGTAAATTTTTGAATCCATTCCATATCAATAGCAAGCGCATTTATAAGAGCAAAATTTAGTTCTTCAACATCATTATCCTGCAAGATATTTGGAATAATTCCAAGTGTCTTATTTTTTACCCAGCCATTAATATTACTTGCATTTTTGAAACTATCAAATTTAAGTTCAGCTGCATATTTTGCATCTAATGTGTCTATATATGACTGCTTAATTTTATCTTTAAATGTGTCCCTTACCCATAGGCTGTTAGCTAAAGACATATGCTCATTGTTTTTGTATTGGGTTGGGGTATACTCGCCAACAAGTTTTGAAATCTGTGCCTTTGATTCCCCCTCTGCGCCTTCTTCTAACATTTTTAAAGCATATTTAATTGAAAGAGGGCTGTATACAAGGTTCTTTTCATCTTGTTCCATTTTCAAAAAAGATAAATCAAAATCTGACAACTCATTTTTTATCACCGGTTTTACTTCATTTTCTAAAGAATTTTGCGCATTATTTGAAATATTATCTTCAGAATTTTCGTTTGTATTTACTTCATCTGATTCTTTTTCATTCTTTTCAGTTTCTTCTTTTTCCTCAATTGAATTTTGTGTTGTGACATTGTCTTGAGCAATTGTTCTTAATTCTGCTAATTCTTTCTCCATATTTTTTTGAGAAATAAACAAATACGTTGAAACACCGGCAAGTACGCATATTACAGCTATTAGTGCGATTATCTTTTTCATTTTATCCTCCGATTTTTATATTGTTCTTTTTTATTATATCACTAATAAATAATCTCAACCTATAAGAATTAGAATTTCAGGGATGCTCCTTTTTCGAATTTTCAAAAAAAATAGCAAGCCACACAAGGCTTGCTATTTATATATTCTTTTAGATAAAAAAATGGAGCGGGAAACGGGGCTCAAACCCGCGACCTTCGCCTTGGCAAGGCGACGCTCTATCAACTGAGCTATTCCCGCGTGACACGTTAATTATAATAAACCACACTGCTTGTTTTGTCAACACAATTTGAAACATTTACTTTTATAAATTCTGACTTCATCTGGCAGTTTTACCCCAAATTTGCGAGTATTCTACCTATTTGCACGCAGTTAATCTCGAAAAAAGACGAATGTTACTGAAATTCGAAAAAAAGAGGAGCGTCCCAATAAAGACGCCCCATAAACCCAAAGCTTTATTTTTTATAAGCATTAATATAACTTTTTGCCATGCTCATGAAGTATTTTGCAGCATATTTATTTGCTCCATCTAGATAAGATGTTACAAATTCTTTTATTTTTTCGTATGCAACTTCATAATTTCCACTACTTAAATCGTTATAATAATTAGCTAGTTCTGTATCCACTTGAACTGGAGCCTCTGTGTCTGGTTCATCAGAATATGGATTGCCACTGCTCGTATTATCCCTTATAGCTGGATTTAATGAGGGATATAAATTGCATATGAAATCGTATGCAAGTCTAATTCTATTTGCTATTAAATCAAAATCTATATTTTTTTCCGCTTTCATACTTTCATAATTATCTACACAAATGATTTCATTTAGCATTTTTCCAAGATCTTTAATCGATATACATCTATATAGCAAAGAAAGATTTGTTTCTTTAGGATACTTTTTAATAATATCATCATTAAATTTAAATTGCTTTTGCTCTAAAAACTGTGACAATGTAGCTGATAGTTCTTCGGGTGCTGAATAAAGAATCTCTGATTCGTCACTAAATTCTGGTGTGCTAAATATTGTCTTAACTCCATTTTCATCCTTATTTATAATGAAATCTACTATATAATCATATTCTTCGTTTTTAATCGCTGTTTCAAATGTAATGTCCTTATTTATTACCGCACTTAGTAAATTCTGCTTTGTTTTTTGTCTAAATAGTTGATATACTTTTTCATCACACCATTCACCACTAACAGGTTGTTCTGCTTGCAAATATTTATTTGCATTATCTATATTAATTCTTATGTTTTCCATTCTCGCTTTTGCAAGCTTATTCTTAAATGATTCTAAGTTTTTACACTCTGAAACCTTAGTAATAATTCTTTCAAATAAGTACCATAATAGGTCTCTTTCTGTTGCATGCAAACTACTTTTTCTTGTTAGCCAATTAGGGTCACTCTCAACTATTTTTCTTTGAAAATATCCTAAAAACTCTTTTAATTTTAAGTATGCCTTATTAATCTGCTGTGTATCAATAAAATACAAAACATAGTTTAGGCAACCTATTTGTTCTCTATAAAAACAAATATTTTGATTAGCAACCTGAGAGTCACTATTTGTCTGACATTTTTCTAAAATCACAAGCGCTTCTTTAGCGTTATTTACAATAATTTCACGTGTTTCATTACTATCATTACAATCTATTTTGCCTTCAATTAGTCCAATTCTATCAATGACTGCTTCATAGCCAGTACCAAAACTGTTTCCCATTGATTTTCTTGTGTTTTCTAAATCAACTTTTCTATCCATTTCTGCTATAGAAATACCAGAATTTTCCGAATAATACTTTTTTTCTTTTAATCGATATTGAAGTCTGTCTATTTGATATTTGAAAATATCAAATTCTCCTATGCTTATTGTTTCATTAACTTTTTCCCCATAATTGTGTATAAAATCATATAATTCGTTATATGCATCAAAAAAGCTGAATTGATCAAGAAGTTCAAAAAAGTTAGTTAAACACATCAATTGCCTAGAACTAAAATATACCTTTGATATTTCATCGGCGTATTTGCTTAATTCTCCTAGCTTCTTTGACATCACTTGAAATGTTTCTTCATCTGATTTCAAACGTATTGAATCATCAATGCCTTCCATCGATTTAAGTAGCTCTGCTTTTGAACTATTCATTGTAAAACACCTCCTATCTTTTGCTATATATAAAAAATGGCGCATGACGCGCCATATAAATTACATATTTTATTTAAAAATTTGGAACTGTGACAAACTAAATTCGCTAATATTCTTTTGCCATTGATAATGCCCTTCGATACTTGCATCACCAAGGCTCATATCTGAAGTAACCATTGCTGCTTGACCTGTAAATGTTATTTTCATATTCTGGTTATTTGCTGTTTTAAACCTACCTGTATTGTTTCCATCAAGTGTTAAATTATCTAATCTTAATACTATATTTTTAACAGATGTTCCAAAAACAGCAGAGCCTACTTGAATGAAATATACTCTATATGTCTTTGAGTCAGGATTTTTTCCTACCATTATATATTTATAATCGCCAGTAAGTCTTTTATATTCTCCATTTAGACTATCTTTTGTGTCAATTGCATAAGCAAACTGTTCTTCTGTATTGACATTAAAGTCGAATTTCCAATTCATAGTGTCACTACCTTTTGTGGTAGTTACAAATACTGCAGCTAATATAACTAAAACAAAAACAACAATCGTTTTTATTGTTTCTTTCATTTTCATTCCTCCAAAATGTCATTATTATCCATTAAATTATACCATATGATAATTCAACTCTTTTCGTCTTTAACATAAATTTAACACTTTTGTTACAGAACACTTTATTACATGCATAAAATTCTATATAATTAGATAAAAGGAGTGGCAAATATGTTAGAGGTTAAACATCTTACTAAAAATTTTGAAAGAGTTGTCGCCGTTAATGACGTTAGCTTCAAAATAGAAAATGGCAAAGTACTAGGAATCGTCGGAAGAAATGGTGCAGGAAAGTCTACTATTTTTAGAACAATTCTTGGTCTTATAGAGCCAACTTCTCGGAACAATTACATATAATAATGCATCAATTACTGAAGAAACATTAGATAAATTTGGATATCTTCCTGAAGAAGGAAGCCTTTTGATGCAAAATACTGTTTTAGATATAAGCGAGTATTATGGTGCTCTTAAATTAATGCCAAAAGAGCAGGCAAGAGAGCGCCTATCTCAACTTCTTAAAGAATTTAATATGGAAGAGTATTTTGATATGAAAGTTAAAAACCTATCAAAAGGAAATCGTCAAAAAATACAGTTTATTATTTCTATTTTACATGATCCCGAGTTTATTATTTTAGATGAACCATTTTCTGGTCTTGACCCGCTTAGCGTTGAAGAGCTAGAAAAAGCCATTTTGAAATTAAAATCTCAGGGAAAAACCATTATTTTTTCTTCGCACATTATGAGTCACGTTGAAACCTTGTGCGATGATATCCTTATATTAAACAAAGGAAATGCCTTGGTATATGGAAACCTTAAAGAATTATCTTCAAATTATGTGCTTTCAGATGGAAGTATTGCCCAAAACTTAAATGACATTTTTGTGGATAAAGTAGGAGGTACAAATGAACAAGACGAAATTTAAAGAACTGTTCAAGTTTTCAATCGCTAAATACTTTACAAATAAATGGTTTGCACTGTTTAATGTTTTACTGTTTATCAGCTTAATTCTTGGAATAAACTTTTCAAATCTTCAAACAATTTTTGATAGCGATTCCAAAAAACCGTTTATCTTACACATTAATGATAAAAATGATTACGTTTCATCTACATTAACTAAAGACTTAGAAAGTGGCGACCAGTTTAAAATTCTTGTAAATGACGATTATAAATATGATGCCGACACAATTGATAAATATGACATCATTTTAAACATCTCTGATGATGAAGAACAAGTATTTAAGACCGAACTTGTTTCCAGAGAAGGAATTTTAAATGACATTGTTTCAAAAATCACAGCTTCTTTACTAAATGCTAGAAACAAACTTTTTGAAGAAAAATATGATATCGATATCGAAACAATCGAATTAATTCAAAGTGAATTAAAAATAGAACGAACTATGCTATCTGTAGATAGTGAAAATGCTCAAACAAAGCAAATGCTAATTTTACTATCGGCTGCCATTCCATACTTTTTATATGTAATTGTATTTAGTAGGATTGCATCCGAAGTATCACAGGAAAAGCAATCAAAATCTTCAGAATACATTCTCACGGCCGTTTCGGCGAAAGATTACCTGCTTTCAAAAGTGCTTAGTCATGCTTTTATATTATTTGTTCAGGGATTTTTAATAGTTTGCTATTACTTAGTATCGGCCGGAATTTTGGGCATTTCTAAGATTTCCACTACAGATATTTCGATTTCTGGAGGTTTTAGCACTTCAGGAATTACTGTTCAAATCATTATGTATTTGTTTACACTAATATTCTTTAATATATTAAACTTAATTCTATTATCTATAGTACAAGCAACACTTGCGGCAAGAACATCTTCAAGTACTGAAGCCGGAAACTCAGTTTCAATAATTACGTTTATAACAAGCTTACTATTTATATTTACGACTACGATTAGCCCATACCAAAAAATATCGCCGGTATTACATATATTGTCTACTCTTCCAATTTTGTCTGGCTTTTTTATGCCAACGTTTATGATTATTAATCAGGCAAATATTATTACATTAATTTTATCTCTTGTACTACTTGTTTGGCTTATCCCAACAGCTTTTAGAAAATGTGCAAAGTTTTTTAAAGATGGCCTTCTAGATTATAAAAAAGTTAAGAAATCAAATGATGAGCATATAGAAAAATCTTATATATTGCAAAAAAGAGATTTTAAACATTTAGGCTTTATAATTGGCACAGCAATAGTTATTTATGTTGGAATGCAAACAATTGCCTCAGTCCTAGGCGAAATATTTGTAGACACAATACTTTCAAATTTTAATGAAACAGAACAAGCCATGCTATTGCAATTAATTGCTCAAATCTTTTCAATTGTTCCAGCATTGCTATTCGTAAAACTATATATAAAAAAGGATTCTTCCAATACAACAAAAAAGCTATATATTTCTAGGCCTAGAATGTTAATAATCTCTGTTGCAATAATATATATAGTCCAAATCTTCTTTACGCTTTTTGTTTTTAGACTTTTCGGAATAGATTATGATGTGTTGAATACAATTGATTTTACACATATGGATACACCATTTGCAAAGTTTTTAGTACTATTTACATTGGCTATCGTTCCTGCTATTTTTGAGGAATTATTCTTTAGGAAATCCCTTATCGACTTACTAAAACCTTATGGTGCATCATTTGCAATCATATTTTCATCAATACTATTTGGACTTATGCACATGAATTTATCACAAAGTCTTTTTGCATTTACGATTGGTCTCGTTTTTGGGTCAATATATTATTACACAAAAGATATAAAAATCAGCATGCTTATTCACTTTATTAACAATGGCGTTGCGGCACTAACATTAATTCTAGCAAATACAACTATTAAAATGCCTTATTTGGGTATTCCAATTCCATGCGAAGCAATTATCTCTTTACTACTTATGATAGCAATGATTGTTGGATTAGTCTTTGCAATAATCTTTGTTTCAAAGGTTACAAAAGAAAAAAAATGGAGACGCATCCCATTTTTACAAAAATCTTGCGACAATCAATTTAAATATCGTTACTTATTTTTATTCTATGATTACGTGTTTGATTTTTCAGTCATAATACTTCTAATTATGAGTATACTTACTGAAAATATTTTAAATTCAATTGGATAAAAAAAAACCTGCTAATAACATGTTAGCAGGGTTTTATATTATTTTTCAACTTCGACTACTATTGCACTATAATCTTCAAAACTATCTAAGAATTGGGTTTTAACAACTGCTGAATCGCCAGAAACAAAATCACTATCTTGCTCAATTTGACCTCCAATTATACAAAATGGATCGCCTTTTTCATTTAAGAATGAAATCTTTAATACTGCATCCCTTTTAATTGTGTCACCGCTATTATTTCCTAACTTAAATGATAATAGTGAGAATTGGTCATTTATCTTGTATATATTGACATCAGATACTTCCATTCCTTCTGGTGCTTTAATGCTATCTCCGCTAATATTTGCTATTTTTTCGGCAAAATCTTCTGGCCTGCTATATATATCAGTAACTGTTGCTTCTCCACTTTCTCCATAAGGTATATTACCATTATGAGGTGTTTCTGATGGTGCCTTAGGCTTACATATTAAAACTATTCCTATAATCAATAAAATAATTAATATAACAACAACTAGTATTGCAATTTTTTTATTCATAATAATCTCCTTTATCTATCGTATATTAACATTATAGCATATCGATTATCAAATACAATAAATAGTAAGTTTAAATTACCATGTACTATTTTCTATTTGAGGTTTTTATAGGAACTACTTTCAAAGTGTATCCCATCGGATACAATAATCGAATCAAAGTCGTTACTTGTGGGGATCTTACACGTGTTTCTATTTTAGCAATACTTGGCTGGATTATTCCACTTTTTTCACTAAGTTCTTTTTGCGTTAATTTTGCCTCTTTTCTTGCTGTAATTGTCGCTTCTATTATTTGTTTTTCGAGTTCTATTTCAGCCTCTTCTTCTGGAGTAAATTTTAATTCTTTTTCTATATCTTTCCATTCTATATATGGCCTATTTCTTTTCAATTTTGTTCCACCTTTCTTTAAAATCTTCTAACAATATATTTGCTTTATTAATCTCTGCTCTTGGAGTCTTATTTGTTTTCTTTATAAAATGAGATAATAGAACTATGCTATCCTTGTAACAACTTGCAAAGAGAAACCTATCATTTAATGGTCTTAGTTCCCAAATATCTCCATCTATCTTTTTTATATGTGGTTCCTTTAATGCAAATCCTTTTTCTTCTAAAGCATGAATGTATGACGTTATTTTCTTTAGTCTTAATCGATTTTCTTTGCTTTCTACATTATTTAATTGTTGTAAGTAATCTTTTATTTCACTATCTCCTTTATGATCTGAATATACAATTATTCTAAACAAAATTGTACCTCTTTCTCCATTAATTATACCTTTAAAGGCATATATGGTCAATAATTATAGTGTAATATTATTTACTTTTATATGCCAGGTAAAGTGATTTGGTAAAAGATAGTAAAACATAGTAAAAAGTGGTAATTCAAGGAGCTTCCCTAAAATTCGAAACCCCCACTTCTTAAGATTTCTCTTAAGAAGTGAGGGCTTTTTATCTTCAACTCAGACACTTGACCTGTCCCCAAAAACCTGGTGACCAGGTCTGACCGTCGTGTCCCCAAAAACCTTACATTTTTAAACTAACTATTTGGAACTAATATTGTCGTTTGTATACCATCAACAGTTGTTGTAGACTTTTTATATCCTGATGCTATTGTCCAGTTAAAACTTGTGTCTCCAACGAACGCCTTAGTTTTTCCTTGAATAATTCCATCATAAAATTTCACTCCTGAACCAAGCAATCTTCTCTTTATTCCAGGGCAATTAATTCCTCTTACAATTGGATTTGTTGTGTCAACAACCGAATCATTCACACCTAGTATAAGTTGTCCTGTTACAGACGTATCATAATTTATTGCATAATAATCAGTTGACGTTGATTCAACCGTTCCACTTCTAATAGTCAATCTAGAACCTTTTGAAAAAATACCATGTCTTCCTCCACTTACATAAGCATTTCCATCCATTTCTAAAGCCGAATCATCAACAATATGTATACCATCTTGTGTTGCATTTATTCGTGCAGAACCAGAAAGATAAATTGTACTATGTGACAAATCATGTGTTGAAATACCATGACCGGATGAATTGATCTCTCCTCCACTCATATTTATAGTTCCACCAGAAGTAGCAACATTTGCATTAATAGTTCCACCTGTAATAGTTAATGTACCCGTATTGGTACTAACTGCTTTATTAATAGTTCCGCTACTAATTAACATAGTACCCGTTCCGTTCGAAATAGGTAAATCTAAAGTTCCGCCTTGAACTGATGTAAGTATCTCTAATTCACCATCATTTGCGATTGAGTTACTTGACGTTATTGTACTTCCTGCTATATCAAATCTAACTCCTGTTTTACCCGAAGCCAAAGTTGCATTAGACTTTTCTGTAATATTCATCAATATTGGTTTAATTGTCTGGTTACTTTCTACTGCTGACATTGCTGAGGTAAGTGTCACGTAATATAATCCCGTATCTGTGTTTTGATATCTTGCATATTGAACAGTTGCCACGTTAGAAACAACTCTATCCGAACCGGTTATATAAGAATTTCCCAATAATACTCTATATTTATATCCATCCATATCGGCCGTCATATTTGGATTGTAGGTAGCTAGTATTTCACCACTTAAATCATTCCATGTACTTCCTCCATCTGTTGATACTTGCCACTGATATGTATTTGGTGTTGGTATTCCATCTGTTGCCACTACGCTTAATCCAATACTTGATCCAATTGGGACGATCTTGCTCTCTGGATGTGTAACAATGGTTGGTGCCGATGGTGTAAATTTTAAAACCGCATACACTGTTCGATTAGCTGGACTTCTTAATACCATCTCATATTCATTTGTATAGTCTGGAACAGTCGCATTAGGATCCATGCTCCAACCTAGTAAACTGTATCCTGGTGACAGAATCGGTTCTTTATATGTTCCAGAAACTCTATAAGCATCTGCCGGATAGCCGTCTCCAGTTACTATTGCATAATAGCCATAGTAAGCACTACTTGAATCCGATTTAAATCCAAATGTTACAGAATCTCCTTCAATATCTCCTTCTATTAAAGTTGCATTTGCAAAAGCAGTAGCTTTGCCACCACCAAATTTGCCACTTGAACCTGTATTTGTTCCTAATTTACTTGTTGAGTAATTACTAGATGCAGTATATTCCGGATGATTACCAGCCCATACGCAAACCCAGTCAAAAGAAGCACTTTCTGTACTATAATAAAGTTTAACATGAAGTGTTGAGGCTCCTGGAATTGTAATTACTTTGTTTGTATTTAAGTTATTTGCATACGTTCCTGTAGCTGTTCCTTCGTCATTTATATTTGCTGTATGAGAATATTTTGTAAATGTCTCTACCGGAACTGATTCGTCTGGTGATGTTGAATAAGTTACTGTATTTGTATTTCCTCCACCACTAAATGCATAGTTTGGAGAATTGTATGTTACTGTATAATTTGTTCCCCATATTGCATACAAAGTGTTTGCTCCTTCTTGAGTATAGTTTGCACCTGCAATATATGTTGGACTGGTTGCTTGACTATTATCACTCCATCCCAAGAATGCATAACCTGGTCGAGTAGGAACTTCATAAGGAAGTGTCAATATTACACCACTTACTTTTGGAACTGTTGTAGGAACACTACCCAGACTAGCATCCTCTGCATTTGCATCAAATGTTATAATTGCACCATATACTGCAAATAGATTCAAATCTGCTTCAGTAGAATAGATATCCCCTGGATGATATACCACATTGTTATCTGAAGCACCCAAGCTCCAACCAACAAATATAACCCCTTCTTTTGTAGGCTTTGTCGAACTTAATGTTAAATTTACTCCATCAATTTTATTTTGAGCAGCTGGTGCTCCGGTACCACCATTTGCATTATACGTTACCTTGTGTGCCCATAATGCATATAGTATAACACTATTATTATCACTATAGCTTCCTCCTGGCTGGAACTGTGCTGATGTTCCTGAAGCAGTCTTTTTCCAACCTAAGAATGTATAATCTCCTCTTACAGGAACTTTATCTGACAAAGTTAGTGTTGTTCCACCATATCTAATTTGGTTTTCTGGCATATTGGTTACAGTATCTGTTCCTGCATTAGCATTATATGTAATCTGATATTCATTTGCTTTCCAAATTGCATATAATTTTACAGATGCATTTGCAGAATAGATAGCTGATGTTCCAACATATGTTGGTGTATCAGGATTTTGATTTGGATTTTCATCCCAACCCATAAATGTAAATTCTTCTCTTGTTGTACTTGGTAAAGTTAAGTCAACATTTTTTAATTTTGTTCCATTTGGTATTGCAGAGCTTGTTCCGCCATTTAAATCATATTCAATGTTATATCCATATACTGCATACACTGTTCCATCTGGAATTTTTGCATCAACAACTTCTTGCTCACTTGTATAAGTTGGAAGAGTTGTATTATTTACATCTGCCCAACCTACAAAGTTCATATTTGTAAGTATCGGTTCTTCATAGCCACCAGCAGTACTTAAAGTTCCATTATTTGTAACAATCGCATAGTAACCATAGTATGCCGAACTTGCATTTGAATGGAACCCAAATGTTACGGTATCTCCATCAATATCTCCTTCTATTAGTGTTGCTTGTTCAAATGTAGTTTTCATACCGTCGCCAAATTTTCCAGTATTTGTTCCAAGCTTACTTGAAGAATAGTTCCTATTTGCAATATAGTTTGCTTTATTTCCTTCCCATACACATACCCAGTCAGTAAGTGTACTTTGCGTAGAATAATATAATTTTACATGAAGGGATATTGCTCCTGGTATTGTTACTACATCATTTGTTTCTAAGTTATTACTATATGTTCCTGAAGCTATACCTTCATCATCAATATTGGATGTATGAGAATATTTTGTAACTACTGTATTATTAGTATCATATGCAACAATATTTTGTGATGTGCCATTTGTAAATGTACCTATTCCTAATTCTATATTTGTTGCATCATATGTAATGTGCTCATCTGGCATCCAGATCGCATATAATGTTGCATCTCCATTTTTACTATATCTATCTCCCGGTTGATATACTGGTTTAGTTGATGTTGCAGAATCTGCCCAACCATAGAAAGTATAGCCAGTTCTTGTTGGTATTTGTTCGCTTAAATCAATTGAAAATCCATCTCGTTTTTGCTGAGGTGCTGGTATGTTAGTAATTGAACTATCATTTGAAGCCGAAGTATATGTTATCGTTTTTTCGTCTCCGCCAATAATTAGTGCTGCTCTATAAGCATATACATCTTCAATACTATCGACGTCTTTTGAATATCCTGTAGAACTTATTGAGGCAAATAGTCCGGCATCAGAAGGATTATTAGCTATACCCATTTGTTCAGATATTTGCCCTACACTACATCCACCACGTAGAACGTATGAATAATCAATCATATAATAATCTTCACCTTCCCATGAAGAATAACTATGATTGTTTATTAAATATGTAACTTCATATCCTGCTTCGCCTTCTCTTATTGATGTATTAGAAAATTGGAATCTTTGTCTATATTTAATATTTGTTTCTCTAGTTAAGCTGCTTTGTGCAGTAGTATTCAAGTTGTATGCAGCAACTCTTTCAGCACCTCCACCAGACATATCAAATATTCCATATATATTACCAGTAGTGCTTGTCTCTTTATCATTGTTATCAGTAACTATTTGATTAGTATCTACAGTGGTTTTTGTTCCATTTCTACCATATGTTGAATATGACAAGTATGATACAGCTCCCCACTCACTATTTTTAATCAAATGGCTATTTAAGTTTGGGTTCATATATTTTGAATTATCGTATTGGTAATCAACAGCGGCTTCACCCCATACATTCATATTAGGCTTAGATACAACTCTATAAATAGTTGTTAAGTCTTCATTTCCAGCGTTTGTAGTATAGATACATCCCAATCTTTGACTGTTTGAATAATTTATAGTATTTGTGTTTTCCCAAGTTGTTCCACCATCTATAGATGTTTCTAATGACATCTCATATTTCGCTATCCAAATTCCTTCAATTTCAGAATCCCATTTTCCAAGTGGGTTCAATCCACCTGACTCTTCTTCAGTAGTCATCTTTTGGAATGCTGGGTGTACTATGTAGCCTTCAGGCAAATCATGAAGTTGATTGTCGGTTCCTAAGTATTTATCAGTTGTTCCATTTAAGAATATTATTTCTATTTGTCCTGTTTTATTATTATTATGATTACTGTATAAATCTATTTCATCTTTATATAATCTACTTTTATCTGTTGTTTTAAATGAGTGTATCTTATATGCATATCTTGGTATCCATACCCAGTAGCTTCCATCTTCTTCAGTAATTGCATTCGCCCATTTAGATTGTTTTTCATCTCTTACATCATGTCCTACAGAAACATAACTATATGTTCCTGCTGGATATGAGTTACCAGTTACTTCTGAATTTAATGGATCATTTTCATCTGTCCACCAAACTGCTTTCATTCCATCACCAAGTACCGGTGCGTTTGCAACTGATTCTATTAGGTCTGAAGTATATACAGCATACAACGTTGTGTCTTCTGTAATAGTAATCTGGTCTCCCGGATAATACTCAACAACCTCTGTATCCTCACCCTCAACCACTTTAGTTGTGCTCCATCCAGCAAAGCTATGCATTGTGATTGGCGAGTTTATTTCTGTCTTATCTGTTGTTGGTATAGTGATAGCTTGTCCAGGTGGTGCATTTACCGGAGCTAATGATGAAATCCCCGAGATATTGCTTCCATTTCCGTTAAATGTAATTTGTGGTCCTCTCCAAATAGCATATAGCGATAAAGCAGCGTTTGTTGTATAATTTGCCCCCGGTTGATATGTTGCGGAAGTTGCTCCTTCAGTTGTTGCCCAGCCTAAGAAATAATATCCTGTTCTTGAAGGTCTATCAGAAGACAATTTTAATGTCGTTCCATACGTCTTAACTTGATTAGCTGGCATTCCTGTTACTGTATCTGTTGTTCCAGGATAGTATGTAACAGGATATTTTATATATCCTCTAGAAGATGCAAATTTTGTAGCACTATTTATTGCATATGTTGTATTATTATCAGAATCAATATTATTTACCTTTAAGTAGCCTGTATATCCTGTGCCACTTGCTGTAGCATTAGCATATATAGTTTCTCCTTTTAGTACTTGTGTAGGAGTAGTTGTAAATGATGTTCCACTTGAATCTCCTATTTTTGTCGTTAGAGAAGAGTTAGATCCAACCACCCTTGTAACTGTATAGTAATCTAATGTTGCATTTGGCAAGCTAGTAGAAATATCTATTCCTGTGTCAATAATTGTCGTCTTAGTTGTTCCAATTCTAGTTGCATATACATCATATGTACCTTCTAAAACATCATTAAATACAATATTTGAGCCGGTCGTTGTAGCTGAACTATATGCATACTTTTGAACACCATCTTGATATAGTGCAACATTCATTCCGCTACTTGACCAATTTACATCATCTTTCTTTATTCTAATTGTTGATGTGAAAGTTGGAGCCAATGTTGCTGTTTCAATTCCATCTGCAGTTGTCTTATTTACTACATAGCCTGATGGCGTTATGACTGTAACATCAGAATAGATTGATTTGCCTGGCTCTCCTTGAATTCTTCCATCATAGAAATATAATGGTGCTGTGCCCCTCACTGAAACACCTATATTAGATATTGCTTTTATAACTGGTGATGTTGTACTAACATCATTGTCATTGGAACCAAGCACTACGCTATTAGCATAATTATAAGCACTTATCCCAATTCCATCTGTAGCGGTCGCTTCTATTGTTCCGCTCCTTATTCTAACCGTACCGTTATTATTATATATTCCATATTTTTGACCAGAGACAATTACATCTCCAGATACTTCTACAGTTCCATTGTTCAAATAAATTCCATAATCTTTCTGGTCTTCTGAACCATTTATTCCTCTTCCTATTATAGTTCCTCCATAAATATTTAAACAAACACTATCGTAATCAAAATCAACGTCAATTCCATATATACCGCCAGAAATATTTCCGCCATAAATATTTACTGGTTGAGTTCCTTTTAACCTTAAACCATCAGCATTATAATAATCAGATATTTCAGAACGAGTTGAAATTATTTTACCCCCCCATATGTTTAAAGGACCCTCACTATATATAGCATAATCATCTGAACTTGATATTATTGTTTCACTCTCAGTTCCATATATATATGTATTTCCATACGAACAAATGCCAACTAGTTTTGTTTCAACTCTACCTGACAGTATCGTTAACTGTGCATTCGTATTATTATAAATGCCATGAAGGGATTCATTTTCAATTTTTGCTCCGTCTATCACTACATTTCCTTTTTGGTTATAAACTACATATTGTCCCAGAAAATAATTATTGGTATTCCATGTATTTTTTAGTGTTACATTTGATTTTAATGTTATGGAAGCAGATGTTCCTTCATTATATATTACATTTGTAGCTTCCCCATCACCTGAATTAATAATACTCATTGTGTAATTATCATTAGTTTCATTTATTGTCAATGTTCCTTTGTTAAACAAAAGTGCTCCAGTATAGTGTATGGTGTTTCCTCCCCCAAAATTTCCTTGCAGTATCGCTCCATTAACTGTTGTATAAATATCTAATTCTCCATTGTTAGCTATTTGTTTATTCAATGTCACTGTTTTACCAACTAAATCTAGCTTAACTCCCGTCTTTCCACTTGCAAGTGTTGGATCCTCTGTTGATGCATCAGTTAAATCTTTCACAACCTGTATAGTTTGGTTACTTTGAACTTCAGACAATGCAGTCGCTAGCGTCTCGTAATACGTAGACGTTGAAGTATTTAAATAATTGTTTTCTAGCCAGTTAGCTTTTAAAACAATTGTGCTACCTAGCGTTGCTAAATTTACAAAGTACTTTGCTTTGACTTTTGTACTAGCACTGCTCCATGAAGTAGTTACTGTTGAAGCTGTATCTCCATATTTTGCATTAGTTGTATTAAGTCCCGATGTTGCAGTCCAACCTGTAAATGTATATCCACTCTTTGTTGGATGGTTTGCTATATTAACGTTTGTATTATAGTATCCAGATGTTGGATTTGCAGATGCAACTGTTCCACCATCTAGGTCATATGTGATTGTGTATGGATACAACGAAACCATTGTTCTAATTGAAACATTAGAAGTTACGTTTCCTACATATGTTGCATCCATTTGTGCTGCGTCATTAATTTTTAGTATTGGATCATGATATCCCATATTAGCAGTTGCTTGTATGTATACAGCTGTACCATTTAATACGTTTGCCTTATTACTACTAAATGAAATATCCGCACCTTCTGAATCTGTATACTTAGCAATTAATGTGCTTCCTTCTGCTACTTCTCTTGTAATTGTTCTTACTGCTATTGTACTGCCATTTGGAGATACTTCTCCATTTTCATCTTTAACCCATACATAGTATGTAGTTCCTTCTACAAGTGTTAAGTTTCCTGTAGTAGTTGAAGTAGTCCATCCAGAAGTTCCTGCACTTGGTACTGTAGTTTGAGTTGTGCTTACAAAGTATAAAGCTCCGCCATCTGCAGAATAGTTAAATGTATTATAGTCGTCTAATACAATTTGTGGAGTTGCTGTGTATGTCCAGTTTGCTGTGTAGCTTCTATTTCCTGTGCTTCCATGAGGTATTGTTACTGTTTTATTTGCATTTCCTGTTAATCCAGTTCCAGACCAACCTACAAAGTCGTATCCTGATTTTGTTGGATTATTTAATGTAAATGTTTCTGAGTCTACACTATATCCAAATGGGTTTGGTGTAGAAACAGTTCCACCATTTAATTCATATGAAATCGTAAATGCCGATTGTCTCCATTGTGCATAAAGTGTTATTGTAGCTCCATCAGTTGTTGTTAGGTTACTTACACTTTGTCCATCGTTATATGATGTTCCACTTCCGTCTGCCATAGTATTCCAACTATCAAATGCATAATCTGTCTTTGAATATGTATTAGTTGGTAAGTTTTGAGCAACATCATATGTTGCAGGTATACTTGCCATTGCTGTTCCGGTTCCACCATTTGCGTCAAATGCAATCGAATACTCAATTGGTGTCCATTGAGCATAAATAGTTGTAGTAAATGATGGGGCATTATATTGATAAGTCTTAACGACGCTATCACCTACAACGTAAGTAATTCCACTTCCATCCGGTTCTGTATTCCAATTTACGAAATTATATCCTTCTCTTCCTGATGTCCAGCTCACATTATTTATAGTAAATGTAGCTGCACCTGTTGTAGCCGAACTTGTATTTAGGCATACTATTTTACTAGCGCCAACACTCATTGTTGCTCCCGAGTAATTAGGTCTATATTCTAGTGAACAATTATGATTATATACACCATATAGTGTAGTATTGCTACTATCGTAACTAATATTTATTGTGCGAGCCGTATCACCTACACTAAAATGTGCCCATTCAGGTAGTTCATCATCTCTATAACCGTTTTTTGTCCATCCGTCTATAGTTGTTAGCGGTGGCACTTCTACACTGGAAACCGTATTATTATTAACATTGACATATTGAGTTGTTGTTGTATGAGTTTCTTTTAATACACCCGAATATACATCAATAATCTTTTCATATACACCATAGTATGTTGTTGTGCCATTTACTGCTGGAGTTATATTACTTCCAATTGCTACCGTAGCGGTTCCTGCAACTGTATCTTCCCTATATCCAAGAGGATTCCAATATTCTGATATAGTTGCTAATGTTGGCACTTCTACAGATGTTAAATATCCAACTACATTATATGGATTATAATATTGTTTTATTATTTTACCTGTTGCACCAGTTGATCCAGATTTAAATCTAATGCTTCTAACAAATATCGCATATAGTTTAATTACTCCATTTTGTACGTCAGTTAAATTTGTTACTGACTGACCATCTGTAAATGTCCTCCTTGTACCTGTTTCAGATTGTGACCAACCATCAAATGTCCATCCTTCTGGAGCTGTTCCACCAAGTTCAGCATATGTTTTTAAGTTCTTGCTTTGTCCATATGTATGAACGTCTGTAACATCAAACTTCGTAAATCCTGAAGTTGAACTATTATTTCCTTGATAGTATTCAACTGTGTATCTAATAATGCTCCATGTTGCAGTGTAGCTTCTATCTCCAGTGCTTCCTTTATTTATAGACACGCTGTCGCTAGCCGTTGACAATCCTGTTCCTGTCCAGCCTGTAAATGTGTATCCGTCTTTAGTTGGATTAATTAATGTAAATGTTTCCGTTTCCACTGTGTAACTTGTTGGATTGGCAGCAGCTACCGTTCCTCCGTCTAAGTCGTATGTTATTACATAAGTCTCTTCGCTCCAAACTGCATATAATGTGGTTGATTCATTTGCAGAATATGTTGCACCTGAAGTATATTCAACTGTTCCATTACTTGTAGTAGACCACCCATTAAATGCATAGCCTAATCTCGTTGGCTCATCAGATGCAAGAGCTATGTCTACACCTTCTAATTTATTTTGAGAAGCTGGTGCATCTTGTCCACCATTTGCATTATATGTAATTACATATTGAGGTACCAGTATTGCTGTCTCAATATTTCCACTTGTGGTCTTCTTAATTCCGTAATTTACCGGAACTTCTGCTACACTTCCGACTATAGCATTATTTGTAGAACCTTTAATTACACCATCATAGAACTTTATAGTTCCAACTTCTGCATTAATACCCATTGTTCCACCTGTAATAGATGGTACTTCTGTGCTTACATCTGGCACCTGTTCATTTGTTCCAATTATTAAAGTATCTGTGCCATATAATCTAATACCTTCTGATCCACCAGTAATAGTTCCTCCTGTAACAATTATTGTTCCACCATTTTGAGAACTAATACCAACTCCTTGAGTAGAATTAATTGTTCCACCTCTTACTTCAATTACGCCGGTTGTGCTCTTCCATTGACGTACAGCTCTATCTCTTGACTTTGTAATTGTTCCACCGTTTATAATTGTTCTTCCATCTGAGTTTATAACGGCAGGCGTATCATTGGATGTTCCTTGAATTGTTCCGCCATCAATTACTGTCAAACCACCTGTAGAAGTAGAAACAACATTTCCTGAATTTGTTACCCTTAGTGAGCCACTAATTATTCTTAATCCTGGATTTGCTTCTGTATTTCTTGAGCTACGATTTTGAATTCCTGCTCTAGTAGTTTGTATTGTCATATTTTGAATTATTACAGCACCTTGAGCAATATTTCTAATTGCTCTTGTTCCTGTAATTGTTCCACCGTTTAAATTACAAATTCCAGAATTTATAATAGCTAAACACTCCGCAGTTTCGTTTGTATTTGTTGTAGGATTAAAGCTTATTGTAGATGTTCCTTCTTGTACAAAAGTTCCTGTATTTGTAACTACTGTATTGTAATCTCCAGATAAAGTTCCTTCACCTGTTATAGTTAAATTACCATTGTTTACGATTTCTGCTCCACTTAATGAAGTAACCTTTCCATTTAAGTCAAGGCTTAACGTCTTTCCTAATGGAACTGAGGCTGTTGTTGTTTCTGTTATTCCAACTAATGGTTTAATAGTTCTTCCACTTGTTGCTCCACTAAATGCTTCTTGTAGTGTGTCATATGCATTTACAAGACTATCGCCATCAAATTCACCATAGTTCCTTATTTCCCATTGTGCACAAAGCGTTGCTTCACTATTCTTTCTATATGTTCCACCTGCATTATATAAAACAGGACCATCACTTGCTTCTGCCCACCCTTTAAATGTATATCCTATTCTTACTGGAACCATGCTAGATAATGTTAGTGGTTCGCCATATTTCTTTGTCTGAGCTTCTGGCATATTTGTTACAGTATCTGTTGTATTTTTGTCATATGTTATTTGATATTCATCATGACACCAGAAATATCCTGGTCTTGCTACACCAGTATCTGGATCTATTCTTCCATCAATCCATGCATATTCAGCATCTATGTGATTCTCATTAAATACGGTTCCATTTCCACCTTTTAATACCGGACAATATCTAAACATATTCTCGGAATCTGTAACATTTGTTGTTACAAATGACGGTGAAGCATATATCTTTTTAAGCACCGAAGAGTTTGAGAACATTCTATTCATATCTGTGACTTTTGATGTGTCCCATCCAGATAAATCCAATGTGTCCGCTGAAGTATCTCGTCCACCATAATGATAGAACATACCATGCATTGTTTCTACATTAGAAACATCCCAATTAGACAAGTTTCCGATATTCCATGATGTAGCATATAAGCCTAAATCACAGAACATTGCAGTTGCATGTACAAGGTTTGAAACGTTCCAATTATCTAAATTACCTATATTCATAGACGTAGCATGATATGCAGCTTCTGTAAACATTCCATCTGCATTGGTACAACTAGAAACATTCCAATTAGATAAATCTCCTATATTCCATGTGGTTGCACCATTTCCTGCTTGTTGGAATGTGCCGGCAAAAGATTTAACTTTACCTGTCTTCCAATTGTCTAAGTTTCCTATATCCCATGTATCATTAACTCCATGTGCTGCCCAACCAAACGTTAATGTCATATATTCTATATTTGATACATCCCAATTATCCAAATGTCCTATATTCCATGTCTCTGAATTGTATCCTGCATAGTTGAACATATATGAAATTGATGTTGCACTTCCAATTTCCCAATCATCTAAATTACCTATGTCAAATGTATTAGCAGAGTATCCCGCATACTGGAACATGTATATAAATGACGTAACTTTTTCAGTATTCCAATTGTCTAGCTTTCCTATGTTCCACGTTGCTGCTGACATACCAGCGTTTTGGAACATATATGACATATTTTTAACTTGACTTGTATTCCAATTATCTAATTCTCCTATATTCCAATTAGATGCAGATTGTCCAGCCTTATTGAACATATGTGACATATCGGTTACTTTTGATGTATTCCAATTGTTTATATTACCTATGTTAAATGTGTCTCCACTTACACAAACATCTCTAAACATAGATTGCATATTTGTTGAATTTGACGTATTCCACCCTGATAAATCACCAATATTCCATGTTTGTGCCTCTTTACCTGCACTCGCAAACATAGAACCCATTGTTGTAATATTGCCTGTATTCCAGTTATCTAGATTTCCTAGGTTAAATGAGGTTGCTTTAATTGCAGCTTCTCTAAACATATATAGTGCTGTAGTTACTTTTGATACGTCCCAATTTGCTAGACTACCAATGTTCCAATTTGATGCATTCATACCTGCTCTATAGAACATGTAATCCATTCTAGTTACTTTAGAAGTATTCCAGCTTGACAAATCTCCTATTTCCCATGTTTGTGCACTCTTTCCAGCTTCTAAGAATAAGCTCGTCATAGATGTAACTTTAGAAACATCCCAAGTTGAAAGTCCCTTTAGCTTATAAGTGTTACCGTTTATTCCTGTGTATGCAAATGTTCCATATAGATTTGTTACATTTGAAGTTCCCTCTGTAACACCGCAGTCTTGAATTGGATTAAGTTCGTTTAAGTTGCTTATCCTTACAAACATAAGTGACATATCTTCGTTAAAGTATATATGTCTTGCATCAGACCATAATTTTATTTTTCCATTATCAAACCATGCATAGATAGGAGTTTCTGTTGTTAGCCCTACATTCTTCGTTGTAGAAGCATTCAAAATGCTATCTGCCGGCTTAGATGTTTGCCATTCTATGCCTGTAATTGTCGTATTTACAGTTTGATGTGTAGCACCCGTGTCACCTGCTAATTGTTTAATTATTGCATTGAAGTTTTTACCTGTGACATATTTTGCAACTTTTTCTTCCCAAGTAGCAACATAGCTTCTATCTCCATAACTTCCTTGATTTATAGACACGCTGACGCGAGCCGTCGGCAATTCCGTTCCTGTCCAGCCTTTAAATGTATATCCCTCTTTTATAGGATTATTTAATGTAAATGTTGGAGTTTCTACTGTATAAGTTGTAGGATTTTCTACTTCTACGTTTCCACCATCTAAGTCATATGTAATGGTATATACAATAACGTTCCATTGTGCATATAGAGTTACTGTTGAATTATTAACATATGTTAAATTCTTTACAGTAGCTTCATTTGCATATGCCGTTCCAGTTCCATCAGCTTTAGTATTCCATCCATTAAATGTATATCCATTTCTTGTAAAGGTATTTGATGGTAATGTTACATTAAATCCATACTGTGCAGGAATATTGCTCATCGTTCCTGTTCCACCGTTTGCATTAAATGCTATTGTATAGAATATTTCATTCCAGAAATATCCTGGCAAGCCATCTTTACCATCTAGGTGTGCATATTCTTTTCCAACATGTGCTGCATTATATGTTGTTCCCGAGCCGCCATTTATTCTTTGGCTTCCCGTAAACATATTTGAGTCATCAGTTACACTTGTAGTTACAAAGTTTTCCGAAGCAAGTATTTTTGTTAGATTTGAACATCCATAGAACATTCTTGACATTTTTTCAACTTTGCTTGTGTCAAAACTTGTTATTATTAATTCAACAATTCCGTCGTTTCCATAAAACATTTGTGTCATATCTGTTGCACTTGAAGTATCAAGAACAGTTAAATCTAATATAGAAATTCCTCTTATAGCTTTAAATGCTGCCGTAAAGTTTTCAACTTTTTCAGTATTAAATGTACTAATATCCAATTGTGCAAGAGCTGTACACTCATTAAAGATATATGACATATCTGTAACTATAGACGTATTAAAGTCTGTCATATCAATATCTGTTATGTTATTACATCCAGAGAATAAATATGCAAGATTTGTTACATTATCTGAATTTGTATAATGCAATACATCTTTAATATCCATTTCAGATAAATTACGTAATCTTCTAAACATAGATGAACAATCGTCATCTAACAGTACTTTTTCACTTTCACTCCATAATTTAACTGTTGTTCCTTCAAGCCATGCGTATATAGGCATATATTCTATGCCTGCAACGTTTATTGCTCCACTTGGTACATTATTAACAGTAAATGGTCCATTTTGCCATTCAATTTTTCTAATTAAATAATCATCTGAACTAACTGTTGCATTTGCAGTTCCAGCTAACTTCTTAATATCCTCATTAAACTTAGGACCACTTTCATATCTTGCATAGTTAAATCTCCACTGTGCATAAAGTGTAATAACAGCGTTATTTGTTGTTGTTAAGTTCCTTACCGTTGCTCCATTTTGGTAAGTAGTACCTGTTCTATCTGGTTTTGTATTCCAATATAAGAATACGCAGTCTTCTCTAGTAAATGTATTATTTGGTAATGTAACTGTTTGTTCATACACCATTGGAATGTCTTCCATGCTTCCAGTTCCATTATTTTGGTCAAATCTAATTGTATAATGAATTGGTTTCCAATTAGCATATAATGTAACTACTTGATCACCTTTGCTCAAATCACATCCTGCAAATGTATTTGCAGAATAATTCGTTTTAGCTTGGTCAAACGATGTTCCCGTTCCATCAGGTTTTGTATTCCATTCCGCCCTGCTTTCAATATAATATCCTGTTCTCTTAAAGTTAATAGCAGATGAATTATTATAATTATATATTCCATCTTTAACCGTATCTAAAGTTGCGTCTTTTCTAGAACCAACATATCCACCATAAACACCTTGCCAGAATTCTCCCTTAGGTGCTCCATTATAACAGAAAAACGAATCTGACAAATGTGCTCCTGCAAGACTTGTTTGCCCTAAATATCCTCCGTTTACATGGAACTTGATTCTTAATATGTTTCTTCTATAGTAAATATTTAATACTGTATTTCCATTTTTATCTACAGAGAATTTCTGAACTTCTCCATTTTCTGGAATTGTTGTTCCACCGTTATTTATAAATCCTTTAAATAATGTAAATCCAGGAATCTCTTTTCTATATGAACTTACAAATAATTCATCACCATCATAAGCCGAGAATGTGTCAGTAGAGTTTAACGTATACGAAGCAGAGTTAAGGTTTCTTGTATAGTTCTTAACTGTAAATGTTGTTAAAGTACCTCTATCCTTTCTGCTTAAAGTAACTCTATAGCCTATCTTATTGCTTGCTGCTCCGTTTGAAGGAATACTTCCAGTAGCAATATTAGTATTGGTATAGTCTAATCCTCTAAATACTACCTTTGAAGTTTGATATGCATTTTGAGGATTATTCCCCATAACACCATATTCTTTTTCATCAAATATAATGTTCGATAAATCACTACTGCTTAAAACTTCTTTATTGTTTGACTTGCCATTTATTAATGCAGTTGTATCACTTGTATCTGATAAAGTATTTAAATATGTTGATGTATACTCCCATGCACCACCAAGCATGTCAAATACACCGGTAACATTTCCAGTTGTGCTAGTAGCAACTGCTGTTCCAGTTTTTATATCTGTATCTAATGCAATATATGATCCATTTCTTCCATATGCACTATTTCCAAGTATAAGAGCTGCTTCAAATTCGCTATTCTTTGCTAAGTGTGAATTGCATTTTGTAAGCATACTGCTTGAATTCAAATATGCATTAGATATATTTATTCCTCTCCAAGAATTCCTATTTGGCTTAGAAACTGCTCTTATGTATTCACTATTTCCTGCGTTAGTTGTAAGAATGTTTCCTCCACCAAATTCTGCCGAATCACCATTTACCCATGTTTGACCGTCACTAGATGTCTCCATAGATATTTCATACTTTGAAATCCAAAATCCTCTTGTTTCAGCTACTGAATTTCCATTATCATAGCTTCCAGCGAATGCAGCCGCTACGGTATATCCATCAGGCATTGGAGATATCGTTCCATTTTGGTCTTTATAATCATTGCTTGCTTCATGTAAAAATAGGATATCGTATGAAGCATAATTTGTTTTTGTATCACTTACAGATGTTTTTGTTGCATCTGTATAGTATGTTACCTTATATGCATATCTTGGTATCCATACCCACATACTTCCATCTTCTGTTTTTGCGTTTGCCCACTCTGATGATGTGTTTTCCAAATTATCATTTGGATCTTCATATGAATACATCGTTTCGTCAAAGTAATCTGATACGTTCTCTGTATCACCAGTATAGTATACAGCCTTCATGCCATCATATAATTCTGGCTCATTAGGTGTGCTCCTTATAAATTCTGCTTCTTCTGACTCTCTATATACTATCTTGATGTTTTCATTTCCATATTCATCAATTGCAGTTATTGTATTCTTTCCATAGAACAATTCCGTATCATAGCTTCCATCTTGATTAGCAACAATGGCTCCATTAATCATTACTGCTTTTAAATGTTCGTCAGATACTTCAATATGAATACTTGCTTCCGAAGAAGATATATTTAATTTTGGAATTGTATTATCTACAGTAATTTCTTCAGTTCTTACAATTTCATTTATGTTAGAAATTGTGTTGCCTGCTTTATCAAATATAAGCTCTTTACTTACTTTAAAGCTTAATTCTCCATCACCTGTGATGTTGTTCATCACACCACTAAACTTATATCCATTGGCAATTTCTTCTCTGCTTAATGAAAGAAGTTTTCCTGATGTTTCAAATCCATTAATGTAGAATAAAACATCGTCTTTTGTTATATTGGCCGTGTGTAAATATTCATCTGTTACTTTAAAGAATATATTTGCTTTATTATTATTTATATTTCCTATTTTTGTTGCATTTAAAATTATATTCTTTGTAATTGGCCCGCTAACATTTCCTGCCTCATCTCTCTCCCAAATGTATAATGTCTTAACTTCATCACCTTGAGAAAGTTCGAATATTGTTTTTCCGTTAACTCTACCTCTTACATTACTCCAGTTATCTAGAGCAGTTGGATTATACCCTTGAGTTTCTGTTATAAATATTTCCTTTATATCTGTATTTGTTACATCAACTTCTATAACAACTGTATCTGTAGTTTCAGGTATAACAATATCACTATCTGATATCTCTGGTACACTTTTATCTATTGTAAATTCATAAGTAACGGTTTCAGATCTTAAACTTGGTCTTTCAGCAACATACGCATAAGCCTCTACTATATAATGTCCTTCTAGTGTGTTAGAAATTGTCCCACTATACGCTATCCATGCTATTTCATTTATCCTATACATATATTTAATGGTTGTTCCTCTTGATGCAGTAATTTCACTTCCATATATGTTTATATACAGTCCTTCATTAACTGTGCATCCAGAAGGTAACGTTCTGTTTCCGTTATTTCCACTTATTATTGGGTTTGATGGTGCACCAAAAATTGTTAATTTTGCAACATTAGATTTTGCCTCATTATGGTTTGCATCTTCAGGAAGTGTAGCTTGAACATAATAAGTTCCAATTTCTGTTGGAACACCATTTATTTTTGTTGTTAGTCCCGAATCAGAATAGTAGTTATATACTATATAATTTGATATCTCATCAACATTTTGTAAATTCTTGTAATTTATTGTTCCATATACTGAAGCTCCATCAAGCGCAAAAGGCTGACCTGTATAAGGAACTGATCTATCTGTCATTGTAATAATTGGTGTTCTCTTTTTAATTTCAAACTGGAATTCTTGTGTTCCTCCAAGTCCGTTTTTACCAGTTGCAATTAATACACCCCTACCAACATCTATATTGTTTCTATATGAAACTTCATAATCGCGTCCTTGAACAAGAACAGTTCCATTATCTAAGGTGAAGTTCTTTAATAGTGGTGTGTTTTCTTTTCCACTATATATAAATGAACTTGGTTCTACTGTAGCTGTTCCGTTTAGTGTTGTTGGTGTTATGCTAAATAGCAATTCCTTCGTTCCAAAAATTCTGCCAATTCCTTTTATAATTGCAACTGCATTATTACCAACGTTAATGTTATTTCTATATGAAATCGTATAATCTAAATTTTTCTCTAATCTAATTCCATTAAGTGTAACCGTAGCTTCCGGTTCTCTTGGTGTTCCTGTATATACCATAGAAGTTGTATTTAGAACTGTTGTAATAACATTATCATAGTCAATTATTGGAGAAGGCTTTATTGAAAATCTTCCTTCTGCTTTTCCTTTATAATTTCCTGATCCATTAATTTCAACTGTTGCGACACCTACATTAATATTGTTCTTATAAGTAACTGAATAATCAGTTTCTCTTGTCAATGTAATGCCCTCTATTGATACAGTAACAGAAGGTCTTATCTCACTTCCGTTATACTTTTCTTCTACTGGATCCACTGCAACCAAAGCATATGACAAATCTTTCGGTTCAATCTTAAATTGATTGCCATTATTTGCATACGATAACGTGTAGTTATTTGCATTAAAAGTTCCATTATCTATTAATTCAATTGATCCTATTCCAGTATACGCATATTCGCCAACGTCATTGCCAGCTGCTCTTGTAAGTGATCCAGTTGTAGATGGAATTTCTCCCTCTACAAGGTTAGAAAATTGTGGAATTAATCTTGAATCTTCTTCTCCATATACTTTACCTAATCCGCCTTTTGGTGAAGCAACTATTTCTCGTTGATTAATAACGTAAGCATGAGTAGTATTTGTTAATTCATAGTTGCTTGCACTTTGTCTTCCGCCTGAAACTTTATTAATCAATGCAGTTGCTGTATATGAGCCGGCATCCTTATTTGACCCTAATACAAGTAATTCAACCATTTCACCTGTTATTCCAGTATTAGCCGCTGCCACTGGCAAATGAATATTCCCATCATATGTGAAACTTAATGTAGTTTCATCCCACACAGTGCTTATTTGTTTTTTATTGATTGTAAATGTTTTATATCCACTTCCAGTATAAGTTCCTTGTCCAGTAATTAAAACAGTTGCCGTTCCAGCATTTATATTATTTTGATATGATACTGTATAATTTGATGCGGTAAGAGTTGTTCCACCTTTTCTTACTGTAACTGAAGGTCTTTTTTGAGTGCCATCATACTCAAAAGAATTTTGCGATAATGTAATTTCAAAATCCGATACTGTGTTTTCAACAATTGAGAAATCACACTCAAGATTTGTAACAAGATAGTTTCCTTTTTTAGCCCTTCCACCAGTTACGTTACCCGGTGTAGCAACAGATGTGTAAGTACCAACGTTGGTTTTGGTAGTTCTTGTAACAGCCATCGTTTCTCCTAAAACACCTGTTTGAATAGTAGCAGTTGGAGCATGTGCACTTCCGTCATAATTAAATACAGTTTGTGATCCCCATATAACACTAATTGGCTTTTTGGTAATCTCCCATGTAAGTGTCTTTGCTGTTCTTGTACCATCTGACCATGTATGGTTTGAATCTGGAGTTGCTATTGCTGTATAAGTTTTTGCATCAGTTCCAACCAAATCACCAGTAATAGATAATCCTTGTACTGGAGTAACTCCTTCTTTTTCTTTTCCATCATATTCCCAATCAACTGTAATAACATCTGGCACAATGGCAGGTGTGATAGACCAAGAAATATTCTTAGATGTTATTGTACCATCGCTCCACTTGTGATTTGTATCTGGTTGTACAGTTGCTGTATATTCACCAACATCTTTAGCTGAATATGTTCCTGAAATTTCATAAAATTGACCATTTGGAACTCCCTGCTGAATTGTGTCATTGAAAACAAATGACAATCCTTCTGGAATATCTATCGTTGCTCTTTCAACTGTGAATTCTAAAGATAGATCATCTACGCTTCCATCATCCCAACAATAATTTATTTTGTCATTTAAGATTATTGAAACATACTGTGTTCCAGCGTTTGTCCTATATATGTTTGAGGCTGTCATTAATAGTCCGTCATAATTTGCTATTGCTGCTTCATACTCAAAACCAGAATAAACATAAGTGTCAATTATAAATGGTTTTGGAAGAGCAGTTACAATACCATGTGCACAAATATCACATAAACCGTCTCCGTTTGAATCTACGTGATTTTCGAATTCAATGTGAGAGATGTCTCTTGAACAGATTTTTTGGTGTTGAGTATTGCTGTAGTCTTCCCAATCACCATAGTTGTGTCCCAATGCAGAAACAGAATACGATTGCATTTCACCACACGTTGTACATGTAAGGTAATAAGATCCACCTGTTGTACATGTTGGATATACCGTATACGTCCTTTCTGTTCCCCAAGTGTGTTCATGAACAGGAGCACTTTCGTATTGACATACCGAGCAAACTGTAGAACCAGCTTGATATTTATGGTTTCGCCACAATGACTCGCCAGCTTGTCCACAGTTGTTACATACGTGAATGTAACTCATGTGCTGAGTCTGTGTTTGCCCTCCTGTATACGTTTCGGGTACTTCCCTCCAGCTTTCCACTCCACAGTGTTCACACGCCAGTGTAGCTGTTCCTACCACCAGGCTGATTAAGAGTGTTAGCATTATCAAAATACAACGTTTTGTTTTTCTGTTCATTTTTTGTTCTCTCCCTTTTTGTGTTGTGCACTTTAAGATATTAAGACAGACTTTGCCTCTTATATTTAATATCTTGTTATAATATAAGTCTTTTAATTATAATTGTCCACACGCAAAAACCCGCAAACGCTTACTATTACGGCGTTTGCGGGTAAAGTTTGCTTGTAACACTTTACGGAAGTACACTTTTGTGTTTTTCACTTATTAAAATAGCTATTTTTGTTAAAGTTTGTTTTCATTTTATTTTCTTTTGTTACAAAAATATAAACATAGTTTTAATAATTCATATTCACTTACGGAAGCATATAATTCCTAATCGTATAGTCCATTAATTGTAGTTTCAATTTCTTTTGCATTTTCTGAAACAATAAATGCTATTCTTCCTGCTTCTTGTTTTAAAACAACATTCTTGTTTTGTTTAAATAAATTACCATATTTGTTTCCATGTGCTTTTTTCAAATCCTCTAGTCTTCCTATAAATTTAACTAGTAGAGCATCATAATCGTTTTTGTCATATGCTGCAAGCACTACAACCTCTTGATATGAGTTGTCATTTTCATCTATTAAAGCAAATCCATCCAATTTATCTTTATATTCTTCTAATTGATATGTAGTTAAAATTTCTTCGTTACCTAAGTTTTTAACTTTGTTCGAAAATAGTTGACTCGACAACAATCCTTCTTGAACATTTTTAATCGTTTCTTTTTTGTTCACAATTTCTTCTTCATTTGATGTAAAAACTTGTTCCGTAGGTGTTATAACCATAATATCTTTATTTTCTGGTTTAACTTTTGCTTTATTTTCATTATTAAAGCCGCTTCTTATTAATAGAATAATTAAAAGTGTAACACCTCCTATTATTCCCACTCTTAAGATAAACTTTTTATAGTTAATTTTTAGATTGTCCATCTATAACACATTTCCTTTCTTCTATCCCCTACTTCAACACCATTGTAATTGCTTCTGATATTTGTAACGCATTTTCTTTTGAAACAACCATAGTCAATACTCCACCATTTATTTCAATTATAACTTCTTTATCAATGTCTTGAATTATGCCGCTCTCTTTAAGAGCTTTTGCTCTATCTGATGCTTTTTGCATTGCCCAAATAAGTTCGTCTGTATTTTTAAGCTTAATGCTAGCTATTTCTAGATAACTGTCGTTTTCTTTTGAGGTGTAAGCGCTGGTTTCGTGATCTCCTGTATCATATTTTTCTTTTGCGTCACTCATTTCGACAAGTTTAGATATGTCAACAATATTTTCAAGAGACTCTTTAGCTTCGTCCATTGCGTGCTTTAAATTATAATAAGTATTGTACTCTTGATATATATTTACTTCTTTATACAAATCTTGATTTTCTGTTTTTGGAATATATTGTGCACTATTATTTTTTGTTTCAGTCACTTTTACATCATTGTTATTATTTTCATTGTTATTTTTATCACATGCTACAAGTATTAATACCATCAATGTCATCGATACCGCTAATATTTTTCTTTTGTTCTTCATATTTTCCTCCTACTATATTTATCATTTATATTTTCCCACAATCACATGTTTTTGTCCACATTTCCTAAAAAAAACCAAAACGCCCCTTATTTTCGAAAAATACGAAAATAAGGGACGTCGTAATTTGATATTTTTTATAAATCTACTGAAACATTGCTAATATTTCCCATCTTATCTTTAAAGTATACGTAAACTGTTCTAACACCCTCAACATCTCTAAGAGTCCATGCCTTATTTTGAACATATGGTTCCCAATTAAATATGTTAAGTGATTCGTCGCCACCAATATTATCCAACTCTTCTTGGGTTGGAATAGTATATGTCTTATCGTTTAAAATAGCAATTTGAATTTCATCTGCGACCGGATCTCCATCTACTGTAATTCTAAGTTGTACTTCTTTTGTATTAGTATATGGATAATTTGGAGCAATAATTTCAACATATCCTTTTGGCGCTTCAATATCAATTTGTCTGTTACTATTATTCCATAAGTAATTTACCAACACACCATTATTTTTGTTAACATACGTTTTTAAAATATTTGGGTTAGTGCCAGTATACATAAATGCTTCGCTTTCAATGCTTGACAACATTTCGCCTCCAACTTTGATATTATCTAAGTTGTTGCATGCATAGAAGGCATGTTCACCAATCATAGCCACACTTGGAAGTGTAATTTCTTCAATGTTTGTACAATTCTTAAACATATCTCTTCCAATAAAGAATATATTTAAATTTAAATTCTCAATATTTGTACAATTTTCAAATGTTGATCTATAGTCATTTTGGCTATTTATATCATTTGATATTCTAGAAACAATATTGTTAGCAAATAAGTTTGTAGGTACACTAGATATGCTTGTTTCGTAGAAGGTTTTATAGTAATTCGATGCCAATGTGTTTTGTAAGAATAAATTTTCTGAAATGCTTGTAATTCCAGTGCATTCTGAAAATGTTTCTGAAAAAGATGCATTCTTTATATTTTTCTCAAATAGTTTTTCAGGAATTTGTGTTAATCCTGTACATCCATTAAATGTGCCCGCAAAACTTAGTACTTCTACATTATCTTTGAATAATTCTTCCGGAATTTCTCCAGTCAATCCAATACAACCTTTAAATGTATTCTCAAAAGAACGAATATTACTACAACCTTCAAATAATGATTCGTCAATTTGACCAGTAAGAAGTCTGCAACCATAAAATGTATTTTTAGCGCTTCTAATTAATTCGCAATCCTTAAACATTTCTTCTGGAATTGTTCCATTTAATTTTTCACAACCATAAAACATATTGTCTACACTAGTTAGGTTTTCAAATCCTGAAGGTGTTGGTAATGGACCGACAAGATTTGAACAGTTACTAAATCCAATTTTTGATGCACTTAGATTTCCAAACTTTTTAATTTTAGTTAAAAAATGTGTAAAAGAATAGTAGCTTGAATAGATATTGGTTGAGGTAACTATTGAGTCACCTGTATATCCAAAAGATTCACAAGTTCCAGCGATTCTTACAGTGTATGTCTTTGGCTCCAATGTTACATAGTAATGTGATGGAAATCCTGTTCCAACAATCCTCTCATAACTTCCGTCACCCCAAGATACTAAATAATTATTTTTTCCATTCGCTGGAATTGGTATTTCTAAGATTCCTCTTTCTGGAATCAGCACTTCAAGTTCCATACAATCGTAATCTTTTATTTCAAAAATAACTCCACTTGTAAATTTGATTGTGTAGTTTGCAGCTAAAAAGCTACCATTGTCAACCAAACGAAGAGTACCGATCGTGATTTCGTGTGGTCCCAAGTTATTATCTCCAGCTTTAGCAAGCTTTCCTGTAAAACCAGGCGTTTCCGATTCGACGTTATTTGAATATGTATATTTTAGAGTATAGTTTGTAACTCCAAGCATCGTTTCTTGATTTTCTTCTGGTGTAACCGTCAATTCTCTTTTTGCAATTGTAAAATTCTCTGTTTTAAAACCAGAATAATTTCCGACACCTGTAATAACTACACTTGCAGTTCCTGCATTTTTGTTATTTACATATTCAACCGAATAATCATTTTTGTTTAAAACAACATCACCATTCTTAACCGTAACTTCAGGTGTATGATAAGTACCATCATATACATATGATGTAGTACCGAGTGTGATTGTAACATCACTTTCCATCTGCGTTGGTATTATAGAATACTCTGCAGTAGTATTTGATACCTCATAATTAGATAATTTTTCTCTTCCACCAATAACTGCTGTTGGAATTGCATTTACTGTATACGTTCCAACATTTACACGTTGCTCATATGAAAATGTCATAGATTCACCAGTTACACCTAAAACGCACGATGGAATAACTGACTGTAAATTTCCTGTGTATGTCAACTCTGACGGAGAGCTCCATGTTACAGAAACTGGCTTTTTCTTTATCTCCCATACTAGTACTTGATTTCCTACACTACCATCTTCCCAGCAATAGTTTTCTAATGGCCTTACTAATGCTCTATATGAACCAGCATCAGTTGCCTCGTAATCGCTTATTCTTTCATAATTTGTTCCAGCTTCAACTCCAACTTTATTAGTTCCATCATATGTATAGTTGTGTTTAACTGGCATCTCTATTACTTGAGGTTTAATTATAAAAGTATATGTTCTATCTTCGTTTCCTCCCGTACTCCATACATATTTATTTTTGTTTTTTATCAATACGGTTACTTCCTGTGACCCCGCATCTGTTCGTTTATCATTTTGAGCAAGTAATATATTATTATTCCAATTTGTAAATTCTGCTGTTTGCTCTGAACCATTGTAAACATATGTTTTTGCAAGTACTGGTGGAACAACAGTAACTATCATACTGTATCCGCATATGTCACATGATCCACTTTCATCTGCATCAATATGTGCTTCTGTATTTCCCACCATAGTTCCACATCTTGTACACGTTTTCCAGTGATATTGATTATTATTGCTCCAAATATCACTTTCAACATGTCCAAGTGCTGGAATGCTTTCACTTACCGTATCTCTACATCTTGAACATGTTTTTACTCTAGTTCCTGTAGCAGTACAAGTTGGTTGAGATGTTATTTCCCAGCTACCATAATTATGCCCTAAAGCAGGAATAGATTGACTTTCAACATTTCCGCATCTTGTACATGTTCTTTGTCTTCTGCCAGCTCTAGTACACGTTGCACTTGCAATCGTTGTCCAACCTCCATAATTATGACCAGAAGCACAAGGATTTGCCTGTTTAGTTTCAATATAATTACACGTTAAACATCTACGAGTTAGTACGTTATTTGAAGTTCCTTGTTCCCAGCCAGTGAAGTTGTGAGGTGTAATCCCTGTAGATTGGCTACATACCGTACATACTTTATAATGCCCGCTTGAATTACCTTGCCAAGGCCCATAAGTATGATCATGTCCTGTAACTTCACCATCTGCATCACCAAAAGTTAATGACATTATAGATATTATATTAAAGATAATTATTAACAAAACAAGAATCTTATTTTTTAATCCTGATTTTCCCTGATCTTTTTTCATTTAAAGTATCATCCTTTACAAAAAAGAATTTAAATCATAAAAAAGGCATAAAAACCCATTTATCCTCATATATTTTATTACATTTACTAGATAAAAAGGGATTTGTAACAGAATTGTAAGGAATTTGTCTAAAAAATGCTTTAAAACAGACTTTTTTTGATTAAATTTGCATTATAAAACAAAAAAAGACAACCTATTTAAAGGTTGCCTTTTGGCGGAGACAGAGAGATTCGAACTCTCGCGCCGGTTGCCCGACCTAACAGTTTAGCAAACTGCCCCCTTCGACCTACTTGGGTATGTCTCCATTATTAGTTAATAGATAAGAGTGAAAAGTGAAAAGTATATGATTATATGCCCTTCGCTTTTCACTCTTAAAGTTTATTTGATAAATTTGATATGATTCTTCGAGCTCCTGTATTTTCCGTGGGTTCGAATTCTACTTCCATCACTTTCTGCCACTTCATATTTAGCTGTTTATTTTGCTTGGCGGAGAGGGTGGGATATGCTCGAACTTCGTTCTCACAGATTCCTTCGGAATGCGTACCCAAATCCAGTTCGCACTTCGTGCTCCTGTATTTTCCGTGGGTTCGAATTCTACTTCCATCGCTTTCTGCCACTTCATATTTAGCTGTTTATTTTGCTTGGCGGAGAGGGTGGGATTCGAACCCACGGTACGGTCACCCGTACGCCAATTTTCAAGACTGGTGCCTTAAACCAACTCGACCACCTCTCCGTGTCATGCTTAATAAGTGTAACACCCTATTTGTCTAATGTCAATCGGTTTTTAGGGATTTTGTACCCTATTTTTTCTTATTTCTTCCAGAGAGAAATAAACATACCTCTATAACTACAATGATTAGAAAAAATCCTAGCACTCCATATAATATATATTCTTTAGATTCTTGTCCTATCCCTGGTCCCCCATGACGAGCAAGAGTTTTTCCTTCTCTGTCTGTCATCACTACATCAGCTAGACAGAAGCTACTAAATAAAAATTTAGTAACAAATATATATACTGGCAATAGTCTTTTTTTCATAGTTTACGTCTCCTAATAATTCTAAGTTTTCCAAGTCCCTCTAAATGTATCTTCAGTATCATAAATTGAATAAATATTAAATTCGTTTAAAACCCAGTTTTGAATTCTAAACCATGTGTTTTGAAACTCAATTTGATTAATTATTTTCTGTAATCCCTCAACATTAAGTCTTTCACTTCCAAGCAGTTTATATGTTCCATTAATCCAATTATTTATGGCGTCTGGAATATTTTCCATTGGTGCATAATTATTGCTTTTTAAAAACAATACTTTATAGAATATATTATTAATTTTGATTGCAATTACTCCACCATCATTATTTTCAACAATTTGAAATAATATTCCGTTTAAATCAATAGTATAATTATGCTCTGTGCCAATACAAATATTATTTAAAAATAGACTATTACCGCTATTATCTGGATTAGTAAAAATATTATTTGCTTGTTCAAGAATATTATTATTCATTGGACTTTTATTTTCTTCACTTAATGGAGTAACTCTATTACGAAGTTCTTTTTGTTTTTGATATAGAGTGGAAAGTGCTTTAAAATCAGGATTTTCATCAATTATTTCTTCAATAATTCTGTCTTTTTCGTCTCCAGAAATATAGCCATTTACTCGTAATTTTAGTTGCCCGTTATCATTAAGGAATTCAATTTTAGAACCCTCTACATTTACAATAAAATGTTTTTCATTTCCGATTTTCTTTCCTTTATATGTTACTTTTTTCTCAAACATTATTATCACCCTATTATTTATAAAATACCAAGAATTATGCCTTAAATATATTGATTACTGTAACTTTATTTCTAAACTTCCTTTTTTATTACTCGACTTAAAATGTCCAATAGCTCCATTTATTAAATTGAATGTAGGTCTAACATGCCCAATATCCGCATCAATAATTATTGGAATTTCTTTTCCAAGTGCTCTTATTATTGCATCTTCATAACTTAAATTTTGCATTGAGCCTCTAATTAATGTTCTTCCAAACACAAATCCTTTTGAATACTTAAGCCAGCCTGCTTCTTTCATTTCCCATAGAACACAATATAATTCTTCGGATTTTAATGAGAAATTGTCAAAGTACCATATTATACCATCATCTTTATATTTCTCGATAAATCTTTGTACATAATCAAATTTTGTTCCAATTAAATATTGTAAACAATCTATACAGCCACCAATTAATCTTCCAGTTATATCCACATCACCATTTGGGGTTAACCATTCTACGGGTGTGTTAAGTATATATTTATTAAGTCCGCTTTTAACTTTTTCTTCATATGAAAGGCGTTCACATTTTTCAAAACTTTCTTGAACAACAATATTACCTTTTATAAATTCTAAAGCATCTTTATGATTTTTATATAATCCGTCTAAACCAAAACTTCCGCCATTTACACCATATAATGTTGCCAAATCAAATTTAGTAGTTAAGTAAAATAATAATGATGTTGGATCAGAATATCCGGCAAACCACTTGATTTTTCCACTTTGTATTTTTTCATTGATTGCTTCTTCATTTAAATACGGCAATATTTCCATTAGATAATCTCCGCCACTAGCAGAAAAAATAAAATCAATGTTGTCATTTGCCATTAATTCATTAAATTCTTTTGCTCTAGTAGTGACATCCGAAGAAGGTGTCATACCTGTTCTAACATTGGCTGTTTCAACTATATTGTATCCTTCATCCTTAAAACGATTAAGCGACACATCAAATCTTGTGTCGCCCTCATCTATTCCACTACTTGGTGCACATATTCCAATTGTATCACCTTTATTTAGAAATTTTGGATATATCATATTATAGTTCTACTCCTAATTTTTCTAGAATCCCGTCTAATTCATCTTGTGAATAATATTCTATAACAATTTTGCCTTTACTCTTTGTTTGGGCATTTAGAGTAACTTTTGTACCAAGTGCCTCTTTCAATTTATTTTCAATGTCTTTTGTAATAACTTCAAATTTCCCTTTTACTGCCTTTTTAGATTTTGAAACACCTTTAGTTTTAATTTCTTTTGCATGTGTTTCAGCATCTCTAACGCTCATGTCCAAATTGATTATATCAAGTGCAAACTTGTATTGCTTAGCAGGGTTTTCAATTGACGCAATTGTTCTAGCATGTCCTTCTGAAATCTTGCCCATTTCAATCATCTCTTGAACTCTTTCATCAAGATTTAAAATCCTTAATGTATTTGCAATGCTGCTTCTACTTTTGCCAAGAGTCTTTGAAATATCTTCTTGAGTCATATTGTGTTCGTCCATTAATTCTCTAATAGCTTTAGCAGTTTCAAGAGGATTTAAGTTTTGTCTTTGAATGTTTTCAATTAAAGAAACTTCTCTTGTCTTTTTATCATCATAAGAACGAACAATAGCAGGAATAGTTTTTAATCCAGCTTTCTTTGACGCTCTCCATCTTCTTTCACCTGCAATTATTTGATAATAGTCGTCTTTTTTAGTAACTATTATAGGTTGAATTATTCCATGTTCTTTAATTGAACTTGCAAGTTCTTCAAGTTTTTCATCATCAAATGATTTTCTAGGCTGATTGATATTCGGTTCTACATCATTAATTTTTAATTCAATCACTGCATCCTTTGAATCATTTGATAAAATATCAACATTAACGTTAGATGGAAATAGAGCTTCTAATCCTTTTCCAAGGCCACTTTTAATACTTGCCATCTTTATTCCTCCAAATTAAATTTATTTTTTGTTGTTCTTAATTACTTCTTTTGCTAAATTGTTGTATGCAATAGCACCCTTAGATATTTTGTCGTACATTATTATTGGAAGCCCATAACTAGGTGCCTCACTAAGTTTTACATTTCTAGGTACTACTGTTCTATATACTTTATTTTTAAAATATTTTTTTACCTCATCAATTACTTGAATTGAAAGATTGGTTCTTGCATCAAACATTGTAAGTGCAACACCTTCTATTTCAAGATTTTGATTAAAGTGTTTTTGAACTAAATCAATTGTACTCATTAATTGACCAAGACCTTCTAGTGCATAATACTCACACTGTATAGGAACTAGTACTGAATCCGCTGATGTAAGTGCATTTAACGTAACTAGTCCAAGTGAAGGTGGACAATCAATGATAATATAATCAAACTCATTTTTAACTTTATCAATCGCTTCTTTAAGTTTAAATTCTCTGTTTTTTACTGAAACAAGTTGTAATTCGGCACCTGCCAAATTAATATTTGACGCGCAAACAAAAAGGTTTGGTACCGAACTTTTTTGAATAGTATCATTAATATCTACATCATTTAATAAAACATCATATGTTGATTGTTCAACATCTTTACTTGCTCCAACACCAGATGTTGCATTTCCCTGTGGATCGGCATCTACAAGTAAAACATTTTTCTTTTGCATTGCAATACATGCACTTAAATTAACGGCAGTTGTTGTTTTTCCAACACCACCTTTTTGATTAGCAATAGCAATGACTTTTCCCATTCTCATCATTCCTTTTTTGTAAATCAATGTTTCTTCGAATATAAATTATATAGTTTATTAAATAAAATGTAAATACGAACAAGATGAGTGAAAAATAAAAAATCATTTTCTTTTCATTACTAGTAGCAATATAAAAAGAAAATGATTTTAACCATTTACATAATCGGATTTTTTGATGGAATTCCTGCTTTTCTTGGATAAGCATTAGGCGTTTTTTTAATCTTTTCAACCAGTATTATACTTCTTTCAGATTCTCCATCTGGAAGTGTGAATTTTTCAATACTGTTAATTTTACCCCCAAGGATTTCAATTGCTTTTTTTGCATCTTCTAGTTCTTTATCAACTTTTCCAGATTTCATACATATAAAACGACCACCAACCTTAACAAAAGGCAAACAATATTCAACTAATGTTGATAAATTTGCTACTGCTCTTGCACATGCAACATCATATTTTTCACGATGCTCATTTTTAATTGCAAAATCTTCGGCTCTTCCATGAACAAAATTCAAACCATTTAATGCAAGTTTTTCACACAATTCTTTTAAAAAGTTAATTCTCTTATTTAAACTATCAAGTAATGTTACTTTAGTAGAATCATTTGTTATCTTAACAGGTATACTTGGAAATCCTGCACCTGTTCCAACATCAATAATACTTTCTCCAATATTAATAAATTTAGCAATCGTACAAGAATCAATAAAATGTTTAATCCAAACCTCTTCATCTTGTGTAATAGAAGTTAAATTCATTTTTTTATTCCATTCTAAAAGTGTATCTTGATATATTCTAAATTTATTATATTGTTCTTCACTTAAATCAATATTAATCTTTTTGAATTCATCTTTTGCTTTTAAGTATTCCATTCTACACCTCAATGATTTTAGTTTTGTGTTTCACGTGAAACATTTTTTTCTTTTTCATGTAAGTAAATTAATAGTACTGATATGTCGGCAGGAGAAATTCCAGAAATTCTGGATGCTTGACCAACTGAATTAGGTTTATATTTGTTTAATTTTTGTCTTGCTTCTATTCTAAGCCCTTCAAGTTTTTCATAATCAATATCAGTTGGTAATTTTTTATTTTCCAAACTCTTAAATTTCTCGATTTGTTCTTCCTGAAGTTTAATATATCCTTCGTACTTAATTTTAATATTTACTTCTTCGATTTCATCTTTAGATAGCTCTGGTCTTTCAGTATCTATTGGCTTAAGCTCTTCGTAGTTAAGTTCGCTTCTTTTAATTAAGTCTGAAAGTTTTACACCATTATCAATTTCAGATGAATTGTACTTTTTAAGTAATTCATTTACTTCGTCTGTAGGCCTTATATTAGTATTTTTAATTCTTTGAATTTCTCTATTTATTTTGTCATATTTATCTAAAAACTTATTAAATCTTTCATCAGATATAAGTCCTATTTCGTGTCCGATTGGAGTAAGCCTCTCATCAGCATTATCTTGCCTTAATACTAATCTATATTCTGCTCTTGAAGTCATCATTCTATAAGGTTCATTAGTTCCTTTGGTAACAAGATCATCTATTAAAACACCTATATATGCTTGTGATCTATCAAGAATTATTGGCTCTTTATTACTTAGCTTTCTAGCAGCATTAATTCCGGCCATAAGCCCTTGTGCGGCAGCTTCTTCATAACCAGATGAGCCATTAACTTGTCCTGCAAAGAATAATCCATCAATTCCTTTATATTCTAAACTAAGTTTTAAATTAGTTGAATCAATACAATCGTATTCTATAGCATAAGCAGTCCTTGTAAATTCACAGTTTTCAAGACCTGGAACCGTTCTATATAGTGCTATTTGAACGTCTTCTGGTAATGAACTTGACATTCCTTGTATGTACATTTCTTCTGTACTTTCACCAAGAGGTTCAACAAAGATTTGGTGTCTTTCCTTATCTTTAAATCTAACAACCTTATCCTCAATTGATGGACAATATCTTGGACCTACACCAACAATTTCACCACCATAAAGTGGAGAGCGATTAATGTTTTTCATTATTATCTCGTGTGTTAATTTATTAGTGTAAGTTAAATAACATGGAATTTGATTATCCTGCTTTGCTCTTTTATCGCTGTTTTCAAATGAAAAGTATTCTATATCATTATCTCCAGGTTGTATTTCCATTTTAGAAAAATCAATTGTCTTTCTATTAATTCTTGCTGGTGTTCCAGTTTTAAATCTTCTAGTATTAATTCCATTTGAATTAAGTGAACTTGTTAAGAATAATGCTGGAAATACGCCATCTGGACCACTTTCATAGCTATTTTCTCCAATAAAAATCTTACCCTTAAGGTATGTTCCAGTAGCTACTATTATACATTTTGTGTTATAAATCGCACCAATTCTTGTAACTACAGATTGTACTTTATTAGAATCTATATTTATCTTTACAATTTCTGCTTGTTTTACATCAAGATTGTCTTGTAATTCAAGAGTATGCTTCATTTTTTCTTGATATTTTCTTCTGTCAGCTTGAGCTCTCAATGAATATACTGCTGGACCTTTTGATTTATTAAGCATCTTAAGTTGGATAAAACATTTATCTATATTCTTTCCCATTTCGCCACCAAGAGCATCTATTTCTTTTACAAGATGTCCTTTTGAGGTACCACCAATATGTGGATTACAAGGCATATTAGCTATAGTATCCATATTAATTGTAAATAGAATTGTTTTAAAGCCAAGTCTAGATGTTGCCAAAGCTGCTTCACATCCAGCATGTCCAGCTCCAATTACCACTACATCATAGTCGCCTGCAATATATTCCATTTTGACTCCTTTCCAAAATGTTTCACGTGAAACATTTTATTTTCCTAAACAGAATTTTTTAAATATTCCATTGATTATTTCTTCAGAAACACTCTCTCCAGTAATTTCACCTAGATACTTTATCGCATTTTGTAAATCTATTGATATCATATCTAGTGGTAAATTTGCTTTTAAGCTATCTTGAATATTCTTTAAAGACGCAATTGTGCTATCTACAGCCTCTTTGTGCCTCTCATTAGTTAATATATTTTCATCATTTTGCTCAATTGCGTTAATATTAAACATTTGAACAAGTTTTTGCTTTAGGTCATCTATTCCTTTTTCTTCTTTTGTAGACATTTCTATAATATCTTCTGCTTTTATATCATATTTTTCCTTCAATCTATCAAGATTAAATCCTTCTAAGTCAGATTTGTTTGCAATTATTATTTTCTTTTTATCTTTAATGAAATCTAGTATTTTTAAGTCTTCTGCGTCTAATTCTTTAGATAAATCAAACATTGAAATAACTACATCTGCATTATTTAATAGCTCAATGCTTTTATCTACTCCAATTTTTTCTATGGTATCCTTTGTGTTTCTTATTCCAGCTGTATCACCAAAAACAAATACAATTCCATCTATAATAATTGTTTCTTCGATTGTATCCCTTGTAGTGCCTGGTATATCTGAAACTATGGCTCTTTCTTTGTCTAAAAGCTTATTTAAAAGTGATGATTTTCCTACATTAGGTTTTCCAACAATAGCAACATTTATACCGTTTTTGATTATATTACCATCATAAAAAGAATCAGATAATTTAGATAATTTTATAAGTAAATTATTTACTATGTTTTCAACTTTATTCTTACTAACTTCTTCAATATCATATTCTGGATAATCAATATTGGCCTCTAAATCAACTAAAACATCATATAATTCTGACTTTATCTCATTTACTTGCTTTCCAAGTTTTCCCTCTAATTGTTTAACAGATACTTTATTTTGCTTAATAGATTTGCTATTTATTAAATCCATAACTGATTCAGCTTGCGACAAATCTAGTTTTCCATTTAGAAATGCTTTTTTTGTAAATTCGCCTGGTTCAGCCATTCTAGCACCATTTTTAAGGACAAGTTCTAATATTCTTCTCATAACAACTATTCCGCCGTGAGAATTAATTTCAACAGTATCTTCACCAGTATATGAGTTCGGTCCTTTAAAATATGAAACTAATACATTGTCCAAAACCTCACTATTATCAACGATTTTACCAAAAACTATCTCATGGTCTTTAACTTGATGATTACTTTTAAATATTAACTTTATAATTTTTAGTGAATCTTCACCTGAAATCCTAATTATGCCAATACCACCATAGCCTAAAGGCGTTGATATTGCTGCTATTGTATCCATATTTTCATCTCCAAGACAAATTTACATAATTATATCACAAAATGAGCATTTAACAAGTTATTTTTTTATTTACCTTATGTGCCTCTAGTTCAAGCAACACGGGTTTATTTGTAGCGGCGTACAACGTACGCCACTAATCAAAACGGTAAAATATAGTTCTCTGAAATTTTGAAAAAAAAGACGCCCTAAATGGGCGTTTTTTTATTTAAGTGCTATAACAACCTTTCTGTAAGGCTCTTCTCCTATACTATGTGTTTCAACTTTTGAGTTATTTTGAAGAGCTGTGTGAATAGCTTTTCTCTCAAATGCTGTCATAGGTTCAAATGTATAATTTCTCTTAGTTCTTATAACTTTTTCTGCTTCTCTATGTGCTAGTCCTGCAAGTGATTTAGCTCTTTTTTCTCTATAGTTTTCAGAATCAAATACTAATCTTATTCTTGTTTCACTATCCTTATTAACCACAGCAGTTACATATGTTTGAAGTGCTTCAAGGGTTTCACCTCTATGTCCTATAACAATACCAGAATTCTCACCCTCTAATGTAACATTAATTATTCCTTTATCGTAATTAATGTCATATGTAAGGCTTAATTCCATTGTTTTTATGTATTCGTTCAAAAATGCCTCTATTTTTGACTTAGCACTATTAATAGTATCTTCATCAAGTTCTACGATTTCTTTTTCTTTATGAGCATTTTCATTCGTTTTAGGACTATTCTTTTCTGTGATTAATAATTTAACTTCTCTCGCTTCTAAAATACTGAAAAATGATTTTTTTGTTGAAGGTGATTTTATAATTTCTATATTAACTTCATCTTCAGATAGTCCAATTTGCTCAAGTCCAGATTTCAAAGCTTCATCATACGTTTTGCCGATACTTTCAACTACCTTTGCCACTTTTTATCTTCCTCCTTACTTTTTCTTTTTAGATTTTTTATTTTTCTTGCTTTTTGAGCTATTTGCTGCCTTTTCATCTTTAATAACTTCATCAGTTTCATTATCATCTTTAATAGGATCAATTGGATCTAAAACTTTTGAATCTTTATTATCCTTTTTTTCAACTATTTTTTCAGACACAAACTGAATAATTATTTGAATGAAACTGTTTATAAACCAGTAAAGACCCATACTTTGTGGAACGCTATATGAAATAAATCCTGACATGATTGGCATGAAGATATTCATCATCATCATATTAGGCATTGCAATTTCTTCTCCATTAGCATCTTTAATAGTCTGCTTTGTAGTATTTTGTTTTCTAGAAACCATCCATAGAGAAATGTAATAGAAAACCGTTGTAAGCACTGGGAAAATCCACAATTTCAAGTCTGTTGGGTTTTCTGCTGTTGTTGTTCCTAAATCTATTCCAAATAAATTTAAATCATATTTTTCTTTAAGTATTTTTAACTCATAATATCTAGAACCCTTTTTATAAGCGTCTAAATACTCTGTTTTAGCTAAAACTAAGCTATCTCCAGAAATTGATGGTCCTTCTCCTGACGTATCTCTATAATGATATTTTAATACATCTGCTTCATATGCAGAAATATCACCACTAAAATCTTGCTTAATTACAGCTTCTTCAAAGGCAACTTGAATTTCCTCATCGCTATATTTATCCATATATTTAATTGGATTTGTAACAACGTATAATACTCCAAATAGCACTACAATCTGCAATATTGCAAGTAAACAACCACCAAATGGATTAAACTTGTTTTCCTTCATGAACTTTTGATATTCTATAGCCATTTGTTCTTGGTTATTGCCATATTTTTGCTGTAATTCATTGAGTTTTGGTTGTAGTTCTTGATTTTGTTTCATTGATTTATGCTGTTTTAAAGACATTGGAAACAAAATAAGTTTAATCGTTACTGAAAACAAAAACACTGCAATTCCATAGTTTCCACAAATATTTAGCCAAAATTTAAGTAAATATCCAAATAAATATGCAAGTCCTCCAAATATGTTTCCCAAAATATAACCTCCTATGTATAAAATAAGCCTCAACAAATATTACAATATTTGTTGAGATTATACAAGTAACTTATGTATTATTTTCTTTTTTAGGAACTGGATCATATCCTCCTATTTTTCCAGGTCTACATCTCAAAATTCGCTTAATTCCCATGATTACGCCTTTTATGCACCCATACTCTTTAATGGCTTCAATTGTATATTCAGAGCAAGTTGGTGTATAAATGCAATTTTTTCCAAGTGATGGTGAAATAGCTTTTTGATAGAATCTAATTAGGAATATAAATATCTTTTTCATCTAAGTATTCCAGCCTTTTTAAGCATTTTTGATACGTCTCCATTAATTTCATCAAAAGTACAATTTTCGTATTCAGCATTACTTTTCCAAGTAAAAACAATATTATATCCTACTTCCATATCCTTTTCTAAAACCGTATATGAGGCTCTAATTAGTCTTTTTATATGGTTTCTTCTGTATGCTTTTCCAGCCTTTTTTCCAATAGCAAGCCCAATTTGATTGATTTCAAGGTTATTTTTTTGAACATACATGCAAATAAAGTCTGCTCCATACCATTTCCCTTGCTTTAACACTTTTTGAAACTCATTGTTGTCCTTAATTGATTTAGTATTGATCATCTTAAAGCCTCCTTTCTAGCAGAATAAATTAAAAAAGCCCCAAAATCGGGGCATTTCTAACATTATGCAGATAGCTTTTTTCTACCTTTTAACATTCTTCTTTTTAGAACATTTCTTCCGTTTTTTGTAGCCATTCTTTTTCTAAAGCCATGTTCTTTCTTTTCTTGTCTGTTCTTTGGTTGGTAAGTTCTTTTCATTTTTGTACCTCCTAAATATATATAAATATAAAATAAAGACTCGTTTAATGCTATATTCATAGCCAAAACATTATACTATGTGGTTTCTTATAGTGTCAAGTTGTTTATAACAAAAAATGAAAACGTTAGTGGTAAACATAAGATGCATACTACGAACAAAAAATATAAAAAAATGCGAACACATTTTTTTTTAGATATTTATTGCAAATATTTGGTAAAAAATATATAATGTCTATGACTTGAAAAAGTCTATTTATTAGTACATTGACGAATTTATTAGACATAATTATTTTTTGTAAAATATACATAAAAATTGATAACGCTTTAGAAAAAGTGTTCGCATAAAAAATGCTTATTTATAGACAAATTTTTTCTAAAGTGCTTATATATAAAGAAAAAACAAATTAACAATTTTTCGCATTTAAAATTTGTTAGTATATAGCACATTATAAAGAAAAATAAAATATTTATTCACACTTTTATTAACATTTGTGAATAAATTGTTAATAACTTATCAGGAGGAAATAATGCAAGTTCTTAATGAATATTGGGAAAAAGTTTTAGATATAATAAAACCTGAAATGGTTGGAATAAGCTTTGATACATGGGTTAAACCACTAACACCAGTGTCTATGGATGATCAATTTGTAAACTTAAGAGCTACTTCACAATTTCAAAAAAACACAGTTGATATCAAATATAAAGAATTAATCAAATCTGCTTTTAAGCATGTTACAAATAAAGAATATACAATAAACATAGTGTTAGAAAACGAAACTGAAGTTATACCAAAAGAACAACCACAAATTCAAACATCTACAACATCATTAAATCCAAAGTATACATTTGATACTTTTGTTATAGGTGAAAATAATCGTTTTGCACATGCAGCAGCTTTAGCAGTTGCAGAAAGTCTTGGTGAAGCATACAATCCGCTTTTCTTATATAGCGGTGTTGGTCTTGGTAAAACACATCTTATGCATGCAATAGGTAATTTTGTACTAAGTCAGAATCCAAATGCTAAGATACTTTATATTACTTCAGAAAAATTCACCAACGAACTTATTAATGCAATTCAAAATAACACAACTGAAGATTTTCGAAACAAATATCGTAACATAGACTTACTATTAATAGATGATATTCAATTTTTTATTGGCAAAGAAAGATGCCAAGAGGAATTTTTCCATACATTTAATGATCTATACGAAAACAAAAAGCAAATAATCATATCATCAGATAAACCACCAAAAGATATTAATCCATTAGAAGAAAGATTAAAGTCAAGATTTGAGTGGGGACTAGTAGCAGATATTTCAAAACCAGATTATGAAACAAGATGTGCAATTCTTAAAAAGAAGTGTCAGCTTGAAAATAGAACTATAGATGATGAAATTATTCAAATGATAGCATCAAAAGTTGAATCAAACATCAGAGAGCTTGAAGGTGTATTTAACAAAATTGTAGCTATGGCATCTTTAACCAATAGTGAAATTACAATGCAACTTGCAGAAAGGGCAGTAGGGGACCTAGAACGTTCTTCTGATAAAGTAATAACTGTAGATTACATTCAATATATGGTTGCAAATTATTACAACTTAGACCAAAACGATTTTAAGATTCAAAGGAAGACATCCGATATTGCTTTTCCAAGACAAATCGCAATGTATCTTTCAAAACAATTAACTGGATTATCTTTAAAAGATATCGGAAAAGAATTTGGAGGAAAAGATCATTCAACAGTAATTTATGCAATAAAAAAAGTTGAAGAAGAGATGAAATTAAATCCAAATACTAAGACAATTGTGGATAACATTAAGAAAATGATAATCAATAAAAATCTTGGTAAATAAAAAAAGTAACATAATAATAAATTAGTTTACAAATCTTTTATCTTTACTTACGGAAGCAATAGATTGAATACTAACATCAAAATGTGAAATTCATGTTATTAACATGTGATTTTGTATTTTTTCACAATTCAAATGTTAAATATGTTTATATTGTTTGTTTAGAATTCACACTTTGTTAACATCGATTTTTTCTTACGGAAGTACACTTTAGATTAGTTACTAACTTTACTAACATATATTACTATTATTATTATTAAATATTATTTATTTAATTAAAAAATTTCATTTTTTTTACTAAAGAAGAACTTTTAAATTTTTAGAAAAAAATGGAGGGTTTATTATATGAAATTTATTTGTGAAAAAGAAAAATTATTATTAGGATTAAATAGTGTGACTCGTTCATCAATAGGTAGAACAACAACACCTATATTAGAAGGAATTCATTTACAACTTAAAAACAAAAAGTTAACACTTACCACTAATGACTTAGAAGTTGGAATGGAATATAGAATAGAAGATGTTGATATTAGAGATGAAGGAGAAGCAGTAGTAGATAGTAGAATGTTTTCTGAAATAATAAGAAAACTTCCTAATAAAGAGATAATTGTTTCACTAAACGAAAATAATATCCTTCTTATAGAATGTGAAGGTTCAAAATATAAACTTTCTACTATGAATGCAAATGAATTTACACTTCTTCCTAACATTTCTGTGGATAAGAGTATATCTATTCCACAAAAAGTGTTGAAAGATATGATAAAAAGAACTGCATTTGCAGTTAGTACAGATGAAAATAGACCAATATTTACAGGATGTCTTTTTGATGTTACAGGAAGCTTACTAAATATAGTCGCTGTTGATGGTTTTAGATTAGCTCAAAGAGTAGCACCAGTTTTTACAGAGCAAAAAGAGTTTAAAGCAATAGTACCTGGTAAATATTTAAGCGAAGTTGCAAAGAATCTATTAGATGTTGATGAATTAGTTAAAATTGGAATTTCTAAGAATCAGGCTTTGTTTGAAATAAATGACTGTAAAATAGTAACTAGACTTTTGGAAGGAGACTTTCTTGATTATGGAAACGTAATTCCAAAAGAAAAAGAGACTAGAATTAAAATAGATAAAAGTAATTTACAAGATGCAATTGAAAGAGCTGCTATTTTTTCAATATCTAGTAGCGAAAAAGAAAAGAAGTATCCTATTAAGATTTACATCAATGTTGATTGCATAGTAGTTTCTTGTACTTCTCAAGCTGGAGATGCTAAAGAAGAAGTTGCTGTTGAAATGGAAGGAAAGGAACTTGAAATAGGTTTTAATCCAAAGTATTTATTAGATGCATTAAAAGCAATTGAGGATGATGAAGTTTACTTAGACTTTGGCTCAAATATTTCACCATGTGTCATTAGAAGTACAGCAGAAGATAAATATACATATATGGTATTACCAGTTAGGTTAAAAGAATAAGGTGAAAAATGTATATCAAGAGTTTATATATTAAAAACTTCAGAAACTATCGAGAGCAAAAGATTGATTTTAATGAAAGTGCCAATGTATTTTATGGATATAATGCACAAGGAAAAACAAATATTCTAGAGGCTTTATATTTTGGTGCGATTGGACGTTCGTTTAGAACGTATAAAGAGGCTGAATTAATTAAGCTAAATCATGAGTATTCTAATATTCTTATTACATATGAAAAAAATAATAGAGAAAACACCATTGAAATTAACTTAAACAAAAAGGAAACTAAGCAAATAAAGCTAAATGGTGTAAAAATTAATAGAAATAGCGAATTAGTTGGAAATATCAACTTAGTTATTTTTTCACCAGATGATATTTCAATACTTAAACAGGGACCAGCATTAAGAAGAAAATTTTTAGATATATTGATTTCACAGCTTAAGCCAAAGTATCTACATGAGTTATCAGAGTACAATAAGATCTTAGATAACAGAAATGCAGTACTAAAATCTAAAAATTCTGAGATGTTGGATGTATGGAATGAACAATTAGCTGACAAAATGGTGATAATTAATCAATATAGAAGAGAATATGTTGATAAATTGCAAGATAAACTTACCATAATTCATCCTTCATTAACAAATAATGAAGAAGAAATTAAGATTATCTACAAAACTAACTTTACAAATAAGGAAAACTTTTTAGAATTACTTAAGAAAAATGAACAAAATGATTTATTTAAAGGATATACAACAGAGGGAGCGCACAGAGAAGATTTTGAAATATTAATAAATGACAAAAGTTTAAGTATGTTTGGTTCACAAGGTCAGCATAGAACTGCAATTCTTGCATTAAAAATAGCAGAACTAAACATAATTAAAGAAGAAATAGGAGAAAATCCAATTCTTCTTTTAGATGATGTTACATCTGAGCTTGATCATCAAAGAGTATTATCTATTTTTGATGTTGTAAAAGATTACCAAGTAATAATAACATGTACTGATTTGGCGCAAATCTTACAGTATGACAGTTTGACAAAAAACATTAAATTGTTTAATATTAACAGTGGTAAAGTATTAGATAATTCGTAGTGGCGCTACATAAGTGCATCATAAAAGTAAAAATATCATATTTCGAAAAAGGATAGATTCTCTTTAAAAAATAGAGAAATATTCATATTTTTCAAAATATAAAAAGGAGCAATGATTTTAATATGGCAGATACAAAGGTTACAAATGAATATAACGAGAATAGTATTCAGGTTTTGGAAGGCTTAGAAGCTGTTAGAAAAAGACCTGGTATGTACATTGGCACAGTTTCTCAAAGAGGACTTCATCATTTAGTTTATGAAATAGTAGATAACTCTGTCGATGAAGCTTTAGCTGGATTTTGTACAGAAATAAACGTTACATTAAATAAAGACAATACAGTTACGGTTTGTGATAATGGACGTGGTATTCCAATAGGAATTAATCATAAACTTGGAATTCCTACTGTAGAGGTTGTATTTACTGTACTTCATGCTGGAGGTAAATTTGGCGGTGGTGGATACAAAGTATCTGGAGGACTTCATGGTGTTGGTGCATCAGTTGTTAACGCTTTATCTACATGGCTTGAAGTTGAAGTATCTAATGGAGAAGGAATTTATAAGCAAAGATATGAACGTGGTAAGACTGTTTCAAAATTAGAAAGAATTGGCGACACAAAAGAAAAGGGAACAAAAGTTACATTTTTAGCAGATGATACTATTTTTGAAACATTAAACTACGATTATGAAACTCTTGAAACTAGATTAAGAGAAATGGCGTTCTTAAATAAAGGTCTTAAGATTACTATTCAAGATGACAGAGGCGAAGAAGTAGTTAGAGGCGAGCATAGATATGAGGGAGGATTAATCTCATTTGTAGATTATCTAAACCTTAACAAAACTCCAACTCATCCAAAGCCAATATATTTTGAAGGTGGAGACGAAGTACCTGTTGAGATTGCTTTACAATATACAGATACATATAGCGAAAACATTTTAGGTTTTGTAAATAACATTTTAACCCCAGAAGGTGGAACACATGTTGAAGGATTTAAAACTTCACTTACAAAATGTTTAAATGATTACGCTCGTTCACACAAAATACTAAAAGAAAAAGATAACAATCTTTTAGGTGAGGACTTTAGAGAAGGTTTAACAGCAGTTATCTCTGTAAAAGTACAAGATCCACAATTTGAAGGTCAAACTAAGCAAAAACTTGGGAACTCAAATGTTAAAGGTGTAGTTCTTTCAATAATGAACGAAAAACTATCAGAGTATCTTGAGGAAAACCCTTCAGTTGCAAAAGCTATCCTAGAAAAATGTGTTGGAGCAGCAAGAGCTAGAGAAGCAGCTAGAAAAGCTAGAGAATCAGCTCGTAGAAAATCAGCATTAGACAGTGCAAAGCTTCCTGGAAAATTAGCAGATTGTATTTCAAAAGACCCAGAAGAGTGCGAACTTTATCTTGTCGAGGGAGATTCTGCTGGTGGTAGTGCAAAATCTGGAAGAGATAGAAAATTCCAAGCTATTCTTTCAATGTGGGGAAAAATGCTTAACGTTGAAAAGACACGTATAGACAAAATTTATAATAATGACAAGCTAAACCCAGTTATAACAGCTATTGGAGCTGGAATTGGTTCAGATTTTGATATTACTAAGATTAGATATGGCAAAATTATCATGATGGCCGATGCCGATGTCGATGGAGCTCATATTCGTACATTACTATTAACGTTCTTCTTTAGATATATGAGACCTCTTTTAGAGGCAGGAAGAGTATTTGCAGCTCAACCACCACTATATAAGATTTCTAAAAAAGGTCTAAAAGAGGACATTTATTGCTATACAGACGATGAATTAACTCAAAATCTTGAAAAAGTAGGTAAAGATGGAGCGACAATTCAAAGATATAAGGGTCTAGGAGAAATGAATCCTGAACAGCTTTGGGAGACTACAATGGACCCTGCAAACCGTACCTTAGTTAAAATCGAACTAGAAGATGCTGCTAAAGCAGATGCAATCTTTACAGTTCTTATGGGTGATGAGGTTGAACCTCGTAGAGAGTTTATTCAAACTCATGCTCATGAAGTTGAAAACTTAGATATTTAGTAAAAAGAGCCTAATTTGAAGAAAAAATTACTTCAATAGGCTCTAATTTTATAAAAAATTTACATAAAGCATGATATTGGTTGACAAAATTCAAAAATGATGGTATTTTATCTGTGGTTTCCATAATAAAACAAAAGGAGGATTACACCATGGGTAAAACTCGTCACGAAGTCATGCCTCAGATTGAGGGGCAGAGAGCAGCAATTCGGGAGCATATTGAAAAGTACAATCGGTACGTATATGCTCAGGACAAGGAATTTGCTCTGAAAACGATTGAACGGTGCCAGGACAATATCGAAAGGCTCAAGGCACAGTGCAATCAGTACATCGAATCTTCGTGGGAAGACTCTTGGACACCGTAAGACTAAAGAAGTTACTTTGAATGATTAAATGGAGGTTCAATATGGCTAAAGACCATCAGCTTTCAAAAGAGGAACTAAGGGCTACTAGGGTTTCTCGTCATAATTTTTCTACTATAAAGCGTAATGAAATCTATATTGTATTGGATAGCTTAAAAGTAGCACATAATGTTGGTACCATTTTGAGACTTGCTGATGCTCTTCTAGTTAAGAAGGTTTTCATTTGTGGAAACACGATTGTTCCTCCAAATAAGAAAATCAAAAGTAGTTCTCGCGGAGCCGAAAAGTGGGTCGAATGGGAATACAGAGAGAGTGCAGCTGAAGTTGTGAAAGAGCTTAAAGCTCAAGGCATTATGATTGCTGCAGTCGAGGTAACCGAAAACAGTATCGATTACAGAGAATTCTCACCGACATTTCCGCTTTGTTTGGTTCTTGGCAGAGAATATGATGGTGTTTCACAAGATGTTATTGATGAATCTGATGTAGCTGTACATTTGCCACTTCTTGGAATGTGCAACTCTATCAACGTATCAACTGCTGCAAGTGTTATTCTGTATGATGCATACGATAAGTATTGTAGGTCAATTGGTAAATAATTAAAAAGCGACGCTCAAGTGATTGAGCGTCGTTTTTTGTGATGTGGCAAGGATGAAGAATTTTTAAAAAAGAGCTGTCACGATTTCTTCAGAAAAGAGCCATCCGCCAGACTAAAGTAAGTTGACATAATTATAAATATATTGTATAATATCTCTTGGATTTCAACAAAATTGATTTGTCACGAATTGACGACATAAAAAAGGAGGTAGACTAGTGAGTTAGCAGAAGTACGCCTTGAGAACTTTCGTGAAGGATGAATGGAGCAACTAGAGGAGGAAGTGTACATGAAAGAACGTAAGGTTAGGCTGACCTACTTTGTTAATGATGACGGCGCAAAGAGATATACTATTTCCGAGGGAATCGAGTGGCTTAATGAGGAAGTCAAATTCCGGATGGTATATGTGTCAGACGAAAGTCTTGATACTAAAAGGACTGGCACTGTTAACCACATCGAGGGAAACGTGGTAACTACCGAAGATGGTGAATATGTCATCATCGGACAGGACATGAGGAGAATGTGTCTGACGGAGATTGACGTAGTCGAATGGCGAGTCAAGGAAGATACAAAAATTACCTGGTATGATGCGGATGAGCTTGAAGAAGTAGAAAAAGCTATTCGCGATGGAAAAAGGGTTAAGGCTGTCTTCATTGACTCAAAAGGAATCTCATATAACTCCGGTGTTATCGAATGGATGGATGTCAAGAAACGGGTTTTCGAAACAAAATCAGAACATAGGTATCAGTTCTGATAAAGAAAAGCAGGCTGGAATAAAATCCAGCCTGTTCTTTTTATATTGATTTAATTACACTGGTACACCAAGACATCCAAATATACTGTAGAAGAAGATGTGAATGTTTAGGTTGGTGAGTATACAACTATAAGAACTCAACTAATAGGAAAAATAGATGACGTTTTTTTGTTACAATTGATTTTGAAAATACAAATGAAGAAAGATAATAATAGATATTAAAGCCCGGTAACTCTTTTAATCACCGGGCTTGTTATATTTAAATAAGAATTGAATATAAATGGTTAATTGTTTGAATTACTGTGCTGTCCAAACAGCGTATAAAGTTATATGGGCGTTAGTGCTATATTTGTTAGTTTGTTCTACAGGATAATTTGGATAAGTAGCAGTATTTGATTTGGCCCATCCTTTAAATATCCAGTCACTTCTTACAGGAACTTTGTCGGATAATGTAATTTCTTCTCCAACAAGTTTTATTTGTGATTCTGGCATATTAGTTACAGTGTCATTCCCTGCATTTGCATCGTAGCTTATTGTACATGTTCCAAATGATTCAAAAGCTGTAGCAGTGTTTAGAACAACCGTATTTGGATTATCTGTTAATACGC
>JAEEGL013627770.1_pt1 | contig 98735 bp, 70 predicted proteins | sample 9134231 | NCBI WGS metagenome assembly JAEEGL01 (sample SAMN16246548, study PRJNA631951) | gut metagenome | biome: gut microbiome; feature: rumen; material: fiber-attached | host: Bos | place: Iran: Karaj | collected 2018-10 | reverse complement strand
TGGTAGAGCGCATGACTGTTAATCATGATGTCGTTGGTTCGAGTCCAACTTGGGGAGTAGACGTCGCTTATAGCGAGCGTGTAGCACAGACAGCGATATGGCTGATGTGCTTGCACGATCAGACGATTCGCTGTCTGATGCTACGAGGCTGATATAATCAGCCCCTCAGAGAGCACGAAATAAGCCGAAGGCTTATGAGTGGGTGATGAGGATTAAGCGAGCGATATAGTGCTATCCGGCTCCGTGGTCAAGCGGTTAAGACATCGCCCTTTCACGGCGGTAACACGAGTTCGATTCTCGTCGGAGTCATTTATGCCGATGTGGCTCAATTGGCAGAGCAGCTGATTTGTAATCAGCAGGTTAACGGTTCGAGTCCGTTCATCGGCTTTTTCCCTTTTTAGGGAGTGTACCCGTAAGGGGTGCGGACCTTTAGCTCAGTTGGTTAGAGCAACCGGCTCATAACCGGTCGGTCCTGGGTTCGAGTCCCCGAAGGTCCATTATTCTGGCCTAGTGGCTCAGTTGGTTAGAGCGCCGCCCTGTCACGGCGGAGGTCACGGGTTCGAGTCCCGTCTGGGTCGTTCCTCAAAACTTAATAAGGGGGCTTAGCTCAGCTGGGAGAGCATCTGCCTTACAAGCAGAGGGTCACAGGTTCGAGCCCTGTAGGCCCCATTCAGAAGTCATTCTGAGGAATGCCGGCGTGGCGGAACTGGCAGACGCACAGGACTTAAAATCCTGCGGGACTAACCTCCCGTACCGGTTCGATTCCGGTCGCCGGCATTAAATTGGAAGAGAAGTGCTTTTAGCACTTCTTTTTTGTATATTGAAACTGTTTAGGTATATTCGACTATGGATAAAGATTCTTTACTTCTTAAAAAGCGATTCATTGAACTTGCCAATCGCTCATATATGGAAAATCGCTTCACTTTTACTGAGTTTTTAAGTGAGGCTGATCTATCATGCTTTTATGAGGCTTTGCCTGAGATTGGGTCAGTTCCCTATACTCTTTCTGATGATACCGATCAGGAAAGGATCATGGTTCGCTTTGGATCCGCTGAAGAGCTTGGATATACGGAGGAATTCCCCATCGCTATATTACTTATTAAGCCTAATGCCGAGAAGTTTGCGGATAAATTGACCCACAGAGACTTCCTCGGTGCCCTTATGAATCTTGGGATCGAGCGTGATGTCCTTGGTGATATCAAGGTATTTGATAAGAGAGCTTATGTATTCTGCCACGAGAAAATAGCATCTTATATCATCGATAATCTTTCTTTTGTGAAGCATACGGCTGTTAAGGTCTCTATCGTAACTGAGATTCCTGAGATCGCGGAAAAACCCGAAATCTTAAAGCTTGTTCAGGTTCCGTCCCTTCGGATAGATGCCGTTGTTTCAAGAGCTTATAATCTTTCAAGAAAAGATTCCATCGAGTGCTTTTTACAAAAGAAAATCTTCTTAAACGGCCGATTAATGGAAAACAGCAGCAAGCTTATTAAAGAGGGTGACAGGATAACTCTTCGAGGCAAGGGCCGTTTTAAGATATCCGAGGTGCTCGGTACCACAAAAAGCGGTAAAATCAATATCAAACTTAGCTTCTAGTATTAATTATTACGTAATGAATCAGTGCTACTCTGTTAATACGGATTAATAGGGAGGCGCGGCGTATGGACTTTGTTTTTGACTATAAATCGATACACTTTCTTATCAGAGACCTTGTATGTCTTTTCTTTCTCATATGTTTTTTGATCAAAAGACAGGTTGTTTCTTCCAATTCCAAAAGAAATTTTATTGAGTATGTATACTATCTTGTATTCATCTTTTTTGCGGTGGATGCTCTTGTGGTATGGACCAATCATATAAATCTTCTTCCCGATAACGGGCTTTATCTCTATGCATGTATTTACTACCTTTTTATATTATGTTCGGCGGCGATATCTGTTTATAATTCTGCCGACATGCTGGGTATGCGTAAAAAAAACAAAATAGCTCTGGGCATAGTTACTTTGGCAAGCATTCTTATCTTTGCTTTTTCTTTTGTTATCAATTTTAAAACAGAATTTTTCTTTACAATAAAAGATGGAAATATTGTGCGGGGCCCCGGTTCTCATGTCATATTTATGGTAGCGGTGCTCTATTATCTTATTTCTTTTGCCCTTTGTATTTATAAGGGATATAAGGAAAAAGAAACCTATGCGCGGGTCTATGCATATCATACCTCGGTGATCTCCATTCCGTTGATCGTATGTATTATCATTCAGTGGTTTACAGGTCATTCCTTTATATTCTTTGCCTATGTTTATGCCTTTATGATGAATTCCATCGATGAAGGCGAGAATAGCTACTTAAAGCAGCAAAAGCAGTCAAGCATTGATGATGTGATCCTGGGTCTTACCATGGACTTTGAATGGGTCGCATATATCACCTATACGGCTAAGACCCGTTACTGGGTTGCAGTTGATTTCAGAATGAGTGATTTTTTCTTAAAACACATTCCGGAGTGGCAGGAAATAAGCTCCTTTAAGGAAAAGATCTTTGCTCTTGCCAATAACGTAGTGCATAAGGATGACAGAGAAGGCTTTATTGAAGGAATGGGCAAGGATTCGATCCTTAACGCACTGAAAGCGGATTCGGCATACTTCTACAATTTCCGAACGGAGATCGATGGCGAAGTAGGCTACTATCAGATTAAGTTTGTTGCTTCTTTTGCAAGGAACAGGCTGGCAGGCTTTACGGTGGGTATCCATTCCGTCAGTGAAGAAACCAAGAATGTGATAAAGAACCGTGCTTATCTTGAGCATGTTATTTCGGAAAGAACCATGGAGCTTCAGGAAAAGAATGAAGCCCTGAGCCGTATGAACAATGACATTCTCGAACTTCTCGGTAATCTTGTCGAAGGTCGTGACATTGAAAGCGGTGAGCATATCAAGAGAGTGCGTCATTTCACCAAGTATCTCGCCGAGCAGGTTATGGAGGATTATCCTGAATATGGATTAACGGAAGAAAAGGTGCAGCTCATCGCATCAGCCAGCGCTTTGCATGATGTGGGTAAGATCTGTATTCCTGATTCCATTCTTTTGAAACCGGGAAAGCTTACGCCCGAGGAATTCGATGTCATGAAGACTCATTGTGAAAGAGGCTGTCATATTTTGAAGGAATCGCCCAGAGACTGGGATGAGGATTATCTAAATACAAGTTATGAGATTTGCCGTTATCATCATGAAAAATATGACGGAAGAGGTTATCCTGAAGGCTTAAAGGGCGAAGAGATACCTATTGCGGCGCAGATCGTATCAGTAGCGGACTGCTACGACGCCCTGGTAACAAAACGTGTATACAAGGACGCATACACCTGTGATGATGCGATCAATATGATCTTAAACGGTGAATGCGGAGAGTTCTCTGAAAAGATGAAAGCGTGTCTCCGAAAAGTTGCAGACAAGTTCGAAGAAGAAGTAAAATCATATATAACTGAATGATGATCAGTTCACATTTTGTGGTTAACATTAGGTAACTTTCCAACGGCACAACATACGAGGCAGAAAGAGGGAAATATGGCTGAAGCAAATGAAAAACAGGCAATTTTAATAGCCGAAGACGAAGAGATTAACCGCACCATTCTCAGAGAAATGCTGAAAGACAACTACAGGATACTTGAAGCGGAGAATGGTAACCAGGCAATATTCTATATTCAGGCAGAGGAAGAGAACATTGCCTTGATCATACTGGACATCCATATGCCTAAGCTTGACGGGTTTGGGGTAATGGATTATCTGGTTGAGAACAATCTTACGGAAAAGATCCCGGTGATGATCACCACCGTGGACCGTTCTTCAAATGTGCTGATTTCCGGCAAAAAAAACAAGGTAGCTGACATAGTGTACAAACCCTTCAGGGCTTCAGATATCAGGAAAAGAGTTGATACCCTGATTGAATTGTGCAGATATGAACAGAGCCTTGATCAGATCATACGCGAAAAATCCAAGCTTCTTACAAGTCAATATAATACTCTGCGTAAGGCAAAAGCATTTATAAAGCCCAGGTGGGATGAAAGTGTCCGCAAGCTTATGACGGAGCTGCTTCCGGATCATGCAAAGCATGCAAAGAGAGTAAAGGCATATACCTATGCTTTGAGTAGTGCACTTGCTAAGAACTGTCCGAGATACGGGCTTACGGAAAACAGCTGTAAGATCATCGCCGATGCATCAACGATCCATGATCTTGGCATTGTGATAATTCCAGATGAAGTATTTGCTCCTCACAATGCAACGGCTCATCGCGGACTTATGCAGATAAGAAAGCGTCCGGTTGCTGCTGCGGAACTTATAAATATCATGTTCGCAAATCAATCCAATCAGACAGAACGTAAATATGCTTACGAAATATGCAAATACATGTATGAGCAGTATGACGGAAAGGGTTATCCCGAAGGATTGCAGGGTAATGAGATCCCTATTTCCGCGCAGATCGTGGCTTTATGTCATCGCTATGATGAATTAAGATTCCCCTCAGAAGGCACGGAAGAGCCTCATAAGCATGTTATGAAGGTGATCACGGAAGCAGATTTCAGATCTTATAATCCTGATATTCTTGACACTTTCGAGGCAATTTCGGATACTATAGAAGAGTTATCAAAGGCAGACTAGAGAATGGAGACATATTATGAGTAACTATCCTACACCTCACATTAATGCAACCCCCGGGGACTTCGGCAAGACGGTTTTAATGCCGGGCGATCCCTTAAGATCAAAATTCATCGCAGAGAATTTCCTTGAAAATCCCATCCTCGTAAATAACGTACGGGGAGTTCAGGGATATACCGGAACCTATAAGGGCGTAAAAGTATCCGTTATGGCAAGCGGTATGGGAATGCCCTCCATCGGGATCTACAGCTACGAGCTTTTTAACATTTTCGGTGTTGAAAATATTATCCGTGTAGGTTCCACCGGTTCTTTAAATAAAGAAGTAAAGATACGTGACATTATATTCGGCATGGGTGCCTGCACCAATTCCAATTTTGCGCGTCAGTATAATCTTCCCGGAACCTTCGCTCCCATTGCGGACTATAAGCTTTTGTCAACGGGTATTGAGAAGGCAAAAGAACTAAAGGTTAATTACCACGTAGGAAATATTCTTTCTTCCGATACCTTCTACGATGCCGATCCTACCTGCAATGAACGCTGGGCCAAAATGGGTGTCATGGCAGTGGAAATGGAAGCAGCGGCGCTTTATATGAATGCCGCATATTCAGGAAAAAGAGCACTTGCCATTTTGACGGTTTCAGATTCCATCGTAACGGGTGAAGCGACCACGGCGGAAGAAAGACAGAATTCCTTTACCGAGATGATGAAAGTGGCTCTGGAAACAGCAGTGGCGATGGAAAATTAAAAAAGTATCTTGACTTTGAATCCTCACTATGATAGACTTCCTTTTGTGTCTGGTAAACAGCACAGAATGTGTGTGTAGCTCAGCTGGATAGAGCGTCTGGCTACGGACCAGAAGGTCGTGGGTTCGAATCCTGTCACACACGTAAGACTAAACCTGAAGGTTGATTCCTTCAGGTTTTTTGTTTTTCTAAGTAAGAATCTGCCTAAATAACGGCTCTCTAATTCATAAGATTCTTTTGCCTTTTCGTAAATTCTCCCATAACTATTTTTTAATATAAATACATATAATTTTAAGTACCACAATGTATGCGATTAAAGGAGCTGACCTAATGAAAGAAAGACTGAATATACTATACAATGCCTTGTTTGGAAACCATCTTCCCATAAGACAGAGACTTTTGCATGTGATCACATTTGAGACTATCCTGGCGGGACTGGGCGGAGTCATCATGACGTTATTTGTAACACCGGATGTTCTGTTTATAGTTCCCATTCTTTTTATGATCGCATTGGGTATTCTTACATTGTGGCTTTCGGTCAGAACCGATAATGTAGATGCGGCAGTTACGGTCCTGATAGTGGGCGTATGTTATATTTCCTTCCCGATCCTTTTCTTTTTACTGGGAGGAAAGCACTCCGGCATGCCCATGTGGATGTTGATAACACTCGTATTTATCGCGGCGGTAACGGAGGGCATATATACATATGTTCTTTCAATTATTCAGGTGCTGATAATCGGCGGATGTTTCTTTATGGAATATAAGTTTCCCATGCTTGTTTATCATATCGTCGGCGGCGAAACCGGCGAGACCATTGACCTTTTTATTGCTACGATCCTTGTTGGCGTGGTATTCGGCACCGCCATCAAGTATCAGGAAAGCTCCTTAAAAAATCAGGGAAATGCATTAAGAGAAAATGAAAATGTCATGCGAAAGGCGAAGAATGACGCAGAGCGTGCCAATGAAGCGAAGAGCACATTCCTTGCCAGCATGTCCCATGAAATAAGAACTCCTATTAATACGATCCTTGGCATGAACGAGATGATCCTTCGCGAAAGCCACGAGGATAAGACTCTAAAGTATGCTGATAACATCGATTCCGCAGGCCGTCAGCTTCTTTCTTTAATAAATGACATTCTGGATCTTTCAAAGATCGAGCGCGGCGAAATTGCTCTTAATGAAGTTGAATATCAGACAGCCACTCTTCTTAATGATTGTGTAAATGCGATCGATATTAAGGCAAAAGAAAAGAAGTTAAGATTCGAAGTTCATAACGCTGCACAGCTTCCCGCTAAGCTTTACGGCGACGAAGTGCGTATCCGCCAGATCATCACAAACATACTGACCAACGCAGTCAAGTTCACCACTGTGGGTTCCATTGACATGTATGTGGACTATGTTCCCCTTAACGATGACAGGATAATGCTGAAGGTTACGGTTAAGGACACCGGCTGCGGAATTAAATCAGAAGATATTCCCAACATATTTACTTCTTTTAACAAGAAGGGACAGCTGGGTGACAAGTACTCCCAGGGTACGGGCCTTGGACTTGCCATTTCAAAGTTCTATGCCGACTTAATGAACGGTAATATTTCCGTTGCCAGCGAATACGGCATCGGCTCAACCTTCTCCATAGCAATACCTCAGAAGGTTATCGATAATATCGCTCTCGGCAACATGGAAAACGAGCTTTCTGCTGCGAAAAAGCAGAAAAAGAATTATCATGCAAGTTTTACCGCCCCCGATGCAAGAATTCTTTCGGTGGACGATGTGGAGATAAACCACGATGTTCTGAGAATGCTTCTTAAAGATACCCTTGTTAAGCTTGATTGCGTATACGGAGGAAAAGAAGCCATTGCTCTTTGTAAGGATAAGGATTATGACCTTATCATCATGGACCATATGATGCCCGAAATGGATGGTGTGGAAGCATTCAAGAAGATCAGGTCCATCGAGCAGAGTAAGGGACGTAATATTCCCGTAATAATACTTACGGCAAACGCTCTTACCGGTGCGGAAGAAATGTACATGAACGAGGGCTTCGCAGGATATTTATCTAAGCCCGTTAACAGCGCCCGTTTGGAAGAAATGCTTGCACGTCTCCTTCCTGCCAATCTTGTGCATTTCGGTGATGGAAATAATAAATCCGATGTTGAAGCTTCAAAACCGAAAGAAGATAAGAATGATCAGGATAACTTCCGCGATGAGATCATAAAGGAAAATGAGGTGCTTCAGGAGAGCATTAACAATTCGGAAAAACTTTCAAGAGAAGCCTTTGAAACTCTTCCGTTCTTAGATATGGACTATGCAATGGACTGCTGCGCAGATTCTATTTCTTTATATGCCCAGGCAGCATCCGGGTATTGTAACAGGGATAATCGCCTGGAACTTATAAAGAAACTCTATATGATGAAGGCATGGGATGATTATGCAATCAATGTTCATGCGTTAAAGAGTTCCTCGCTTTTAATAGGCGCCATCACTCTTTCAGACCATGCAAAGAGTCTTGAAATTGCCGCAAAAGAAGGAAACCTTGAATATGTAATGAAGCATCATGACGAGGTAATGGAGGAATATGAAAGGGTGCTTGACGGTATCGGAAAGGTACTTACGGATCTGAACATTCATGAATAGTGAATAGACAAGAAAAAAGACCGCTGTATCAGTGGTCTTTTTTCATGAGGGGAGTATAATACCTGTTATTAGGGTACTATAGAAAAGTGGAGAACTCTTCTATATGAATATAATATAGTACTTTGGTACTAAAACAACAAGGGACAATACTACCAAAGTGCTGCTGTGAAATCCATATTGATTTGGCAAAATTAACATAGGATTTTATTGTGATTGACACTTAATACCGCCTAATTTATATTAACGTTATGAGAAAATTTGAATTGATAGCTCCCTGCCATTTCGGCCTTGAGAGCATACTTAAAAGAGAAATTGAAGATATAGGCTACGAAGTGGTGAAGGTTCAGGACGGCCGCGTTACCTTCGAAGGTGATGAGGAGGCTGTAGCAAGAGCCAATATCTGTCTTCGAACCGCAGAGAGAATACTTATTAAAGTAGGTGAATTTACAGCCACTACCTATGATGAACTATTCGAAGCCACCAAAGCTCTTGACTGGGAGAATTATATTCCTAAGGATGCCAGATTCAATGTGGTAAAGGCTTCTTCCATCAAGAGTAAACTTTTCAGCCCCTCTGACATTCAGTCCATCATGAAAAAGGCGATGGTGGAGAGACTTAAGCTTAAATATAATGTTGCATGGTTTGATGAAACAGGAGTTGACTATCCTGTAAGAGTGACTTTACTTAAAGATGTTGTGACGGTAGGCCTTGATACCACGGGAGTGAGCCTTCATAAGAGAGGTTATCGTAAGCTTGTAGCCAAGGCTCCCATTGCTGAAAATCTGGCAGCAGCCCTTATCATGCTTACACCATGGCATGGTGACAGGATCCTCGTTGATCCCTTTTCCGGAAGCGGAACATTTCCCATTGAAGCGGCTCTTATGGCAGCTAATATTGCTCCGGGCATGAACCGCCGGTTTATTGCGCAGGAATATAAAAATCTCGTTCCCGCTTCTTTTTGGAAGGATGCATTTACAGAGGCCCGTGACGAAGTTAATCTTAATATAGAAACTGATATTCAGGGCTATGATATTGATCCCAAGATGGTGGAAACAGCCAAGGCCAATGCATCTCTTGCGGGAATCGATAAGCTGGTACATTTTGAAAAACGTGATGTTAAGGACTTAAGAAGTTCTGAAAAATACGGCTTTATCATAACAAATCCTCCCTACGGTGAGAGACTTGAGGAAAAAGAAAATCTTCTTCCTTTATATGGTATCCTGGGACAGCGCTTCAGCGAGCTTCAGGACTGGTCCATGTTTATGATCACTTCATATGATAAAGCTGAAGAAGCATTAAAAAGAAAAGCCGACAAGAATCGAAAGATCTATAACGGCATGATGAAGACCTATTTCTATTCCTTTATGGGTAAAAAACCGGAGAAAAAGCGCGATTAATGGAAACAAATACCTTCTTTCGTAAAAAATTAACAAGAATAGCTTCTTTGATTACATTAATAGTTTCCGTTATGCTTTTTGGCGCCATGTATGCCTATGCTGAGAATAAGACGGTTATTATCAATGACGCTACGGAAGATGTGGAAGAAGAGAAGAACGAAAGCTACCGGTTCAATGTGCCGGTTAAGTCTTCAAAAGATGTGAGTTACCTGGTGATCCCCCATCCCGGGATCCCGGCTGACGAGATTTCCGTAGTATGTAAATACGGTGAGAAGCATCTTCTTATAGGATTTAAAACGGACAGAGATAATTTCTTTTACAATAAGAAGCCCCATGGAAATTTTAACGGTGTCACCGAATGTGTGGGCGATTATAACGGAAAAGAACTTGTTTATGATTTTTCTCTTTCTGATTTTCAATATCCCGAAATAATGTACGGAGAAGATGAAGTATTGATAAAGCTTCGTCCTTTGTCAGATTTAAAATCTCCGGTCATTATGATCGATCCATATTACGGCGGAAAAGAAGCCGGTACGATCGCAGGTTCTGCTGTAGAAAAGGATATACTTGCAGGTATTGCTTATAAGCTTGACAGGCTTTCCGCAAATAAGCCCTATACCCTTCTTTTTACAAGATTGGGGGATGGCTATGTAAGTATGGAGGAGAGATTTGACTCAGTTAACATAACTAAGTCCGACTGCTATGTCGGGATCAGGCTTTCATCCGATGTATCCGACGTGAGACAGTTCGGCATGTATGCGTCCTATAATGACGATTTTTATGATGAAGATTTTGACGGTGTAGATCTTGCGGATTCTCTTTTAAAAAATGTCTGTTCCATTACTAAGAATAAGGCAAGAGAGATACTGCCCGCGAACCCGGAGACTGAGCTTATTTCCGGCTTCAGTGTGCCTTCGGTGGTGCTTTATGCGGGATTTATTTCAAACAGTGACGAAGCTCTTCTTTTGCAGAAGGATGAGTATATTGAGTTAATCGCTAAAGGCATGATCAAGGCCTTTGACGAAATCTACGGGGTAAAATAGATGAATATCATATTTGCTACAGGAAACAAAGATAAACTGGTGGAAGTGAGGGAAATCCTTTCTTCCATTAATAAGAATGTTACGGTCAGATCCATGAAGGAAGTGGGTCTTGATCCGGAAATCGTGGAGGACGGCGCCACATTCGAAGAAAATGCCATGATCAAGGCCCGTGAAGTTTACAGGGCGGCAAAAGAAAATAACATGGAAGATATTCTGGTACTTGCGGATGATTCGGGACTTTGCATCGATTGTCTTAACGGTGAGCCCGGCATCTATTCTGCAAGATACTTAGGTAAGGACACTTCCTACGATATAAAGAATCAAAATCTTATCGACAGGGTCAATGAAGAGGGAAAGGGAAATCGCAAGGCTGCTTTCGTGTGCGCCATTGCTGCGGTTTTCGATGATGGAAGTGAAGAAGTGGTGAGAGGAACTGTAGAGGGAGAGATCGCAAAGACTCCCGCAGGAAAAAACGGATTCGGATTCGACCCTATTTTCTTTTTACCTGAAAGGGGCATGACTACAGCAGAATTAAGCCCTATGGAGAAGCATGCCATCAGTCATAGAGGAAATGCTCTGAGACTTATGAGGGATGTAATTAAAAAGCATGAGAATATTAATAGTTAGTGATACTCACGGTTTTTCTGATAATTTAATAAAGGTTCTTAAACGTATCGGTGAACCGGATATGCTTCTTCATGCCGGAGATTCATCCGGTGAGGATGAGTATATAAGAAGTCTTGTGCACTGTCCCGTGAAGATGGTGCTTGGTAACAACGATTATTCCATGAAGCTTAAATATGAAGAAGAATTTGAGGTGGAAGGCTATAATTTTCTTCTTACCCACGGACACAGGGACCACGTGTATTTCGGTACCGACAGGCTCATGTATAAGGCTATGGAGCGGGGCGTTCAGGTGGTTGTCTTCGGGCATACTCATATACCCATGATAGAGTATGATGAGGATAACGATATTTACTGCGTAAATCCCGGAAGCATAAGCCTTCCGAGACAGTCGGGAAGAAAGCCGAGCTACATGATCTGTGACATAGACAAGGACGGAGAAATACACTTTTCCATTAACTATCTTGAGTGATTTCGGGGCGTTTTTAAGGCCGCAAAAAAAAGATAAATTTTTTGTTGACATGTTAGTGACTTTTTTATATAATCTAACTTGCGTCACGAAAAGACGGCCCATTTCGGGGTGTGGCTCAGCTTGGCTAGAGCGCCTGGTTTGGGACCAGGAGGTCGCAGGTTCGAATCCTGTCACCCCGACGTGATGATGATATGTGTCCGTAGCTCAGCTGGATAGAGCAACGGCCTTCTAAGCCGTGGGTCGGGGGTTCGAATCCCTTCGGGCACATTTCGCAGGTGTAGTTCAATGGTAGAACACCAGCCTTCCAAGCTGGATACGTGGGTTCGATTCCCATCACCTGCTCTAACATGTGCAATGCGTAACTTAGTTTTGCAGGCACAGTTGTTCCGGCGAGTAACGCGAGAGCGGAACTTCTTTTTTATATGGTGGATATAGCGTAGTTGGTTAACGCGCCAGATTGTGGTTCTGGAGATCGAGGGTTCGAGTCCCTCTATCCACCCTTTCCAAGGGCACTTGTTGGAGACGAATTTTGGGCTATCGCCAAGCGGTAAGGCACAGGACTTTGACTCCTGCATTCGGCAGTTCGAATCTGCCTAGCCCAGTTTCATAATATTATATGGGCTACTAGCTCAGGTGGTAGAGCACTTGACTTTTAATCAAGTTGTCGCGGGTTCGAGTCCCGCGTGGCTCATTACAAAGAGAGAAGCAGAGGCTTCTCTTTTTTGTTTCTTTTCACGCGTTTTGTTAATGCTTAAAGGTTAGAATATAAGTGTTTTAAGGAGTGATTATGCCGGAACGTATACTTATATTTTTAATCATCTTATTATTTATCGATCTATTTGCCGCAGCTCTTCTTTATCTGAGAAACAGGCATCATCGCATTGAAAAGAAGGAGCTTAATGCGCAAATCGAGGTTCTAAAGGCTCGTATCGAAAAGTGTGAAGCAGATATCAACACAAGGGATGATCTTATACGCAATGTAGGGCGTGAGATTCGTACACCCATGAATGCCATCACCTGTGCCGTTGAGCTTATTTCCAAGGAATCGATCCCTGAAGGAACACTGAGTTATGTAAACATATTGAAATCCTCTTCCGATGCCATGGTCACTATGCTTAATGACCTTGTGGATTATACCATGCTTGAGTCGGGCAATTTTACTCCCATTGAGGAAGGTTATGATATAGCCCAGGCAATTAAAGAAGTAGCGGACATTATTTCAGATAAGCTTAACGATCGACCGATTTCTTTTATCATCGATATAAATCCAACTTTGCCAAGGTTCCTGATAGGTGATGTGGTAAGGCTTAAACAGATAGCGATCGAGCTGCTGACCAATTCGGTCAAGTATACTGAAGGGGGCAGGATCGCTCTGTCGGTTAACTATGAACGGCTTTCCAAAAACGTGCTGGATTTGATCATTAAGATCGCCGATACCGGATGCGGTATCCCCCCGTCGGAAAAAGAAAATCTCATAGAAGAATTCAGAACGGCGGAGCAATCCGGCAAGTTCCATCGTGACGGAGTGAGCCTCGGACTGATTCTTTGTAGGCAGTTGGCCCGTAATCTCGGCGGAGATATGAAATTCGAATCCGAACTCGGAAAAGGTACGGTTTTCACGGTGAAGATCCGGGAAAAAATAGCAGAAGGGGACAGAACCGTTTGCAGGAATAAAGCATCGAGAAATTTTGGATTCGATGTGCTTCTTTATGAAGACGATCCTTATTACAGAGAAGGTTTAAAGGATATATTCGTATCCCTGGGACTTCCCTTCCATGAAGTAAATAATGATGAAGATGCGGTTACAATGCTTTCTACCATTAAGATAGATTTTGCTTTTGTATCGGAAGCCCATGTGGAAAGCATGGTATCTGCCATTAAACGATACTCGCCCATCACCAAGGCGGTAAAATTAAAGGACATAGGCGGCATGGATTCTGTGACACCTAAGAATGTCTATATCATGAGGAAGCCAGTTACGGTATGCGCGGTGGAGGAACTTCTTGATCGAAACGGACAGATCGATCCCGATGAAATAGAGACTCTCGGAAAACTCACTACCCCTGATGTAAGTATTCTTCTGGTAGATGATAACAGAGTGAATCTGAAGGTCGCAAAAGCCATTTTCGAAAGCTTCAATGCAAGGGTGACAGCAGTGGATTCAGGCTATGAAGCTGTGGAACTTGTGAAGCTTGGGGAACACTTTGACATTATATTCCTGGATCACATGATGCCGGGTATGGACGGCATAGAGACGGCACGAAGAATACGTGAAGTGCCGGAATATCGCACCACCCCCATAATCGCCCTTACGGCCAATACCGGAGGAGATGTGGAGCGCCTGTTCTTTGAAGCAGGGCTTAATGATTTCCTTCCTAAGCCCATTGTCATGAACCATCTTGTATGTATCATGCAGAAGTGGGTTCCGCGGGATAAGCAGGAATTTGTGACAGATACTTTTGACAGTCCCTTCCTTAATAAGAAGAAAGCAGTTCATTTTAAACCCGAAAAGGGCCTCTCAAGAGTCTGGAACGATGAAAAGATCTTTAATGAGGGCCTAAAGATATTTGAAAAAGAAAGCGAAGATCTTATAGAGGAGATTTACGACAAGGATAAGGAAGAACTTTCCAAAGATGCACTTAGAGAGCTTCTTACTTTCTCGGATTCCGTCGGCGGTGTGAGGATGTCCAAGAATCTTTCTGAGTTACTTAATATTTCTGAAATCGGTGATGTAAATCTTATAAAGAACAAGGTGGAAAAGATCAAGGAGGAATACCGGATTTTGACTGCTGAAATAGGTAAATATTTAGATGAAAGGAAAGAGCCTGATATCTTGACGTTTGTATAACTTTGCGTGTATCATAAAGCATGTTGGAATTTCCAACATGCTTTATTTTATTTCGCGGATATGGCGGAACTGGCAGACGCGCCAGATTTAGGTTCTGGTGGGAGACCGTGCAGGTTCGATTCCTGTTATCCGCATTTATTTTATTAGATTAAGGAAGGCATGTTATGAAAAACGGTGAAAGACCTTACAATCCCAAGGAAATTGAGCCTAAGTGGCAGAAATACTGGGAAGAACACGAAACCTTTAAAACTGATGTATGGGACTTTTCAAAGCCTAAATATTACGCTCTTGATATGTTCCCCTATCCTTCAGGAGTAGGACTTCATGCAGGACATCCCGAAGGCTATACAGCGACTGATATTATGTCCCGTATGAAAAGAATGCAGGGCTACAATGTCCTCCATCCCATGGGTTACGATTCTTTTGGCTTGCCTGCTGAACAGTATGCGGTAAGCACAGGTAATCACCCCAACGGCTTTACCGAAAAGAATATCGAAACCTTTACAAAGCAGTTAAAAGAACTTGGTTTTGACTACGACTGGGATAAGATGATCGCAACCAGCGATCCCGCATTTTATAAATGGACTCAGTGGATCTTCAAGAATCTCTATATGGACGGCTATGCAAAATACATTGACATGCCTGTCAACTGGTGTGAAGAACTTGGAACCGTATTAAGTAATGATGAAGTTATCGACGGCAAGTCTGAACGTGGCGGATACCCCGTTGTTCGTAAGAACATGAAGCAGTGGGTAATCAATCAGCCTGCTTTTGCAGAAGATCTGTTATCCGGCCTTGATGAGATCGACTGGCCCGAATCAACCAAAGATATCCAGAGAAACTGGATCGGTAAATCTACCGGTGTGGAAGTTTCTTTTGACATAGTAGGCGGAGGTAAGTTCTCCATTTTCACAACCTGTATCGAGACCATCTACGGTATCACATTTATGGTACTTGCTCCCGACGGACAGATTGTGAAGGATCTGATGCCTCGCATTCAGAATAAAGAAGAGGTTCAGGCATACATCGACGAAACTCTTAAAAAGAATGATATGGACAGAACCGAGCTTAACAAGACTAAGTCCGGCTGTGAATTAAAGGGCGTTTCCTGTATTAATCCCGTAAACGGTAAGGAAGTGCGCATGTTCATCGGTGACTTCGTACTTGCCAACTACGGAACAGGTGCTGTTATGGCAGTTCCCGCTCACGATCAGCGTGACTATGAATATGCCATCGCCCATAATATAGAAATGATTCAGGTAATCGAAGGCCGTGATATAAGTGAATGCGCTTTCGAAAAGTATGATTATCTCGGAAAGGGCTGTAAGCTCATTAATTCAGAAGAGTTTACCGGCCTCACCGTTGAGGAAGCAAAAGAAGCAATCACATCCAAGCTTGAAAAGATGGGTGTTGCAAAGAGAACCGTTAACTATCACTTCAGAGAGTGGATATTTGCCCGTCAGCGTTACTGGGGCGAACCCGTACCAGTTGTTCACACTGAAGACGGAAACATTCATGTACTTGATGATGATGAACTTCCTCTGGTTCTTCCCGAACTTGAAGACTATAAGGGAAAGAACGGCAAGGCTCCTCTTGAAAATGCAACAGAATGGAAGAAATACGATCATAACGGTGTAAAGGGCACAAGAGAAACATCAACAATGCCCGGTTCCGCGGGATCAAGCTGGTATTTCTTAAGATATATCGATCCTCACAATGATAAGGAACTTGCCAATAAAGAACTCTTAAAGCATTGGATGCCTGTTGACCTTTATATCGGCGGACCTGAACATGCGGTTGGTCACCTCATTTACTCCAGAATCTGGAATAAGTATTTGTATGATAAGGGCATTGCTCCTACCAAGGAACCTTTCAAGAAGCTTGTTCACCAGGGTATGATCCTTGGCGCCAACGGTATCAAGATGGGTAAGCGATTCCCTGAATTTGTGGTTAATCCCAGCGACGTAGTAAATGACTTCGGTGCAGATACATTAAGACTTTATGAAATGTTCATGGGACCTCTTGAAGTATCAAAGCCCTGGTCACAGCAGGGTGTTGAAGGTGCCAGAAGATTTATAAACAGAGTTTGGACTTTTATCACCAACGAAGAGAATATTGTGGATGAAAACGACGGAAGTCTTACAAAGGTTTATAACCAGACTGTAAAGAAGGTTACGGACGACTTTGAAAAGCTTGGCTTTAATACCGCTATTTCACAGATGATGATCTTCATGAATGCCGCATACAAGGCAGGCAAGATGCCCAGAGAATATGCAGAAGGCTTTGTAAAGCTTCTTTCTCCCATCTGTCCTCATGTAGGCGAAGAAATGTGGCAGTGTTTAGGTCATGATGATACTATCGCTTATGAAGCATGGCCCACATTTGATGCTGATGCCATCAAGGAAGATACCGTTGAGATCGGTGTTCAGGTAAATGGTAAGGTTCGTGGTACAGTTGAACTGGGCGTCAATGAAGATAAGGATTCTGCTCTTAATAAGGCAAAAGAAATCCCCGGGGTTAAGTCCTTTATCGAAGGCAAGACTCTTGTAAAAGAAATTTATGTACCCGGAAAGATTGTAAACATAGTAGTGAAGTAATCTCTTAACGTGTTACGGAGGTTTGTATGCAGGAAAAGAAAAGGCTTTTGTGGGTGGACGGTTTACGCGGAATTGCGTGCTTTGCAGTGTTCCTCCATCACTTTATGCTTTCCTTTTACCCGTCAAGCTTCTATGGCACGGAAAAGCCGAGCCTGTTAAACGGTTTCGACACATTCTTTTCCGCAAATCCGCTTGGATTTATTATAAACGGAAATTTCTGGGTCAATGTATTTATCTTAATAGCTTCCTTTATTCCTGCAAGCCGCGTCATGGCTTGCAGGGATGAAGATATGAAATCCACTGCCGGCACTATAGTCTTAAGGCGCTTCCCGAGACTTATGATTCCTGTTGCGGTTGTTTCATTAATAAAGTTTCTTTTAGTTATCCTCTTAAATGCTTTGAATTTGAATTACGCAGGTATTAGCATTGAGCATGGCTTTATAAAGTATATGTTCCATGCTTGCGTGCTTTTATTCTTTAGACCGGACAGATCTGTTATAGGACCTCTCTGGACTATTTATTATATCTTCATGGCAGCTCCCATTGCGGTGACTCTTGCACTTCCCGATAAGAAGAGTAATAAGTTGATGCCCTTAGTATATGCAGCGCTGTTGGTACCTGTGTATTATGTAGAATTAAACTTCCTTCCCGTGATATTCGGCGTGCTTCTTGCGGATATTAAAGTAAACAGACTTGATGGCATTAAGGCTTCAAGCGCTGTGGCTAAATGGGTTAAATATTCAGTGAGCCTATTTATGATACTTTTAGGCTTATTTCTCGGAGGATATCCGAGCCACACTGTAGATTCTGTATTCTATAGCTTCCTTCCTGAAAGCACAGAGCTTCCTTTGTTTATCGCTTACCATGCTTTAGGTGCTTTTATGCTTATGTTTGGTCTTATGCTCTGGCATGAGTGGAATCTTAAATCTGTTATTCTTGAAAAGAAACCCGCTCTTTTCCTTGGAAGCATCTCCATGGGAGTATTTTTGATACATACGCTGCTGATAGATTTTGTTGGGTATTATTTGTTCGATAAACTGATGCTGTCTAACAGCTATGTAATTGTCGGGGCTGTTTTATTGGTTGTGGTCTCAGCGTTGTTAATTCTGATGGCTTGGGTATTTAAGCGTTTTGTTGAAACGCCCGCTGAAGAGCTATGTAAAAAGATCAAGGTATAATAAATAATGAAGAATCCTCCGGATTAAGTCCGGAGGATTTTTGTGTTACAGGCGTTATCGTTATATTGACCGAATCAGTACTATGGTGCTTTTCTACAAGCACCGGTGTCACTTTGAACTGTTTTACGTTGAATAATGACAAAACAATAAAAATCTTGTAATTTTTTGAGCTTTTTTGCCGATATAGGTAGTCTTTATTATTGTATAGGGCAGTTTCCGCCCAAACGTAAACTTGCATGCATTGTTTTCCTATAATAATGGAAAGTAAAGCATGTGCAATGTGTAAAATGGAGGAAAAAAAGATGAAACAAGCGAAAGGAAAAAGAATACTGGCATTTCTGCTTGCATTCCTTTTGTCATTCACAACGCTAAGCAGTGACTTCTCGGCAGTCACAGCAGTAGCGGCTCCCGTTGTTGATGGAAACACCATTACAATGGAAGTAGGGGATACGTATAACCTACAAGAATACCATGAAGGGCGTTGGGACAATTACAAAATCAGCTGGGAATTTACCGGGGATACAGACAAGGCCCATTCTGATTATGTCTCATTAGTCGGAAATCAAATTACCGCACTTAAGAGTACCAAAAAATCGAATAATAATAACGACGTGAAAATTAAGGTTAATGGTACTGCTTATTATCAGGGCTGGTATCAGGTATTTGACGAAACCTTTACTATCAAGGTTATTGACAAGGTCCAGGAGGAGCTTGCCATTGATGCACCTAAGAAGGTTAGCGATACTGAATACAAACCTAGTATTACATGGTCAAGATCGAGTTACGAAGAAACCATGCTTTTAAATAACTATAAGAATCATGGTGCGGACTTCAACTTCAAGTGGAGTACTGTAAGCTCAATCGGAACTTCATTAACTGCTAAGAAAGATGTATGGGACGCATTGCGTGGTAAAGCCGGAGTTAATTATGACTACGGATATGACAGTGCAATAAATAGAGATTATGCGACCTGGAAATATGAGGGTAAAAATGATCAGGGACGTGTAAATAGATTTAAGGGAACCTTTACTATACCTGAAGGCTATGATTTTGCTGATAAGGTTAGACTTGCCTCTAATTACACAGGCTATGGTGTGGATGGAGTTCTTCCTATAAATGATGATATTTTCATTTTTGTTTACAAGCAGGGTGAGAATATTAATGATTCCAACTTTATGAAATATCTTGCATTCTGGTCCGGAACATCCAACCAGAGCGGCAAGGTGTCATTTAACGGTGTCGAAGGTACTGATTGTTATTCTAAGAATGACAACAACGGCAAAAGCAAGTTCCCTCACACAGATGGTTGGTCTTCTAAGGCTACCATCGATAACGTAGGTGAGCTTCTCACAGCAAACTATGGTGATGATTACAGCGGAACTTTTGTAATCGATATTTTCACTGTAGATTATGCTGGTGGTGGAGCCATGGACCACATTGATGTAACCTTTAAAAAAGATTACTCAACGAGAGCAGCCATCAGTATCAGTTATTATAAAGAAGATGAAACTGAACCCTTTAAAACAGAAGCTATCAAAGGCTTAGGCGTAGGTTCATCAAAAGATATCGGAAAGAACGTAAGAGATAACAAGCCTACAACAGGATACAATGACGGATATGTTGAAGGCATTAACGGATTTAATATCACAAACCTTAAGGAAGGTGTTACCGAAGTAAAGGTTATTTATCCTTCCCGTGCAGGTCTTACAGTTTCTGTACCTAATGTTACAGCTACTTATGACGGACAGGCACACGGTGGCGATGTGGCTTATCAGTTACCTGCCGATAAAACACAGGGTACCAGAGTTTCTTATAAGGTTGGAAACGGTGCTTGGTCACAAACAAAGCCTACAAGAATTGATGCAGGAACAACAACAGTTTCAGTTAAGGCTGAAAACCCTAAATATGATACCGCTGAAACTACATATACAATTACAGTTGATAAAAGAAATATCACCGTAACCAGTGATTCTAATAATAAGACCTATGATGGAACACCTCTTACGGATAGTGATATTACTATTACCGGTGATGGATTTGTAAACGGTCAGGGCTTTACCGAAACAGGTGCGCCCAAGGCAACAGGTTCCGTTACCAATGTATCTGAAGGTGTAGTTAAGAATACTATTACTCACGGTACTTTAAATGGTAATACGAAAGAATCAAACTACAACATCACATATGTTGAAGGCGATTTAAAGATTAATCCCAAGGCTCTTACCATTAATGCTTCTGATTTAAGAGCAGAATACGATGGACAGCCTCACGGCGTTGCTGCAACTCTTACAGGTGTTGTAGGACGTGAGAACGTAGCAATCGAATACTATGTTGGAAACGAAAAGCAGGATTCCTACCCTACAGTTACTGATGTGGGAACCAAGACAGTAACTGCTAAGGTTAATAACAGTAACTATAGCTGTGAAGATAAGACATATACCATTACCGTATATGCTAATACCGGTCTTACAGTAGATACAACCGCTGCAGGATATACAGGCACATATGATGCTCAGTACCACGGCGGAAGTGCAATAGCTTCTGTAGCCGGTGCTACATTACATTACTCATATACTGATGAAAATGGCACAGTACATACTGATGAAACAACAGCTCCTACATTTAAGAATGTAGGAACCCACGTTGTAACTGTTTATGCTACAAAAGAAAACTATGAGAATAGTCAGCCTAAGACTTACAACGTAGTAATCAATCCTTTTGAAATTAAGATTTCTGCAGTTGCTGCATCAAAGACTTATGGCGAAGCAGATCCTACAAGTTTTTCTGCAACTTTAGATAAGAACGAATTTGCTAACGAGCCTGTCAGCTACACTGTAGCTCTTGATCAGTCTTATGCTAATGCCAATGCAGGTACCTACGCAGGCGCTGTAAAAGTTACAGCAGCAGAAATCCAGGGTAACTACAAGGTTACGGTTGAAGATGCAGATTTAACCATTAATCCTCAGGTTGTTACTGTTAACATTGCTGACCAGACATATACATACAACGGACAGCCTCAGGGTACAGCTCCTGTAGCTGACAACAGATTCTCCGTATCCTATAAGGATGCAGATGGTAATACATTATCCTCAGTTCCTCAGGTTACTAATGCAGGAACGCAGGAATTTACTGTTGTACTTACCGATGCTAACGGAAACTATGTTGTTTCTCAAACAAGTGATTTAACATATAAAATTACAGTTAACAGATTGGCTGCAACATTGAATATTGCAGGTAACTCTGATACAAAGGCTTTTGATAATCAGATGCACACAGTAGATGGCTATGTAATTTCAAAGCCTGAAGACAGCACTTTATCAGATACGCTTTATGCTGAAGCTAAAGCAAGCGTTTCTCTTTCAGAAGGAAAGAGCGCTCATGCCGAAGGCACAACTGTAGGTGAATACCCTATGGGTCTTACAGCAGAAAGCTTTGTATCCGGTAACGGAAACTACAATCTTACATTTAATGTAACGGATGGTAAGCTTACTATTGAACAGGGCACAGCTCTTACAATAACAGCAACCAACCTTGAAAAGGTTTATGACGGAACAGCTCTTACAGCTACAGCATCCGATAACAATCCTTCAGGTTCTGATGTTTACTATCAGTATCGTGTAGGCGGAACAGGAAACTATACAACAGTAGCTCCTTCCATTACCAATGTTTCAGATGGCCCTATCTCTGTAGAGATTATGGCAGTTGACAGAAACGGACAGTATGCTTCAGCATCTAAAACCATCACTATGAATATTCTTCCTCAGACCGTTACCGTAACAGTAACAGGTAATAGCGCTGAATATACATATGATGGAACAGAGAAGACTGTAAGCGGATATACGATTTCTATTCCTGCAGGAAGTACTTTACAGGAATCTCATATTACAAAACCGGAAGTAACACCTTCCGTAAGCAGAACCGCGGTTGGCGAAGAAACATTAACAATTAATGCAGGTGACTTCTCAGTTGCTTCAACCAACTACACAGTAACATTTGTTGCAAATAACGGAAAACTTACCATTAACCAGCGTAAAGCTCCCGTTACCATTACACCTAATAACAACAGTAAGATCTATGACGGAACAGCACTTGGTGCAAACGGATACGTAACAGAAGGTCTTATCGAAGGACATACTTTAGAAGCTACACTTTCTAACAACACAATTACCAATGTTTCAGAAAGCGGTGCGGTAGTAACAGTTGTTTCTTATGTGATTAAAGATGCAGAAGGAAATGACGTAACAGCTAACTACAGCAGTGCAACAAAGAACACAGGTACACTTACTGTTAATCCTCAGAGCGTTACAGTAACACCCGACGCGCTTTCAAAGACATACGGTGGGGAAGATCCTCTTCTTACAGCTACCGTAAACGGTACACTTAATGGAGATACCGTAGCTTACAGCTTAAACCGTGCAGCAGGCGAAGATGCAGGTTCCTATAAGGTAACTGTAACGGTTACAGAACCCGCAGGTAGCAACTACACAGTAGCAGGTGTTGACGGTACCTTCACAATTAATGCAAAAGAAATCAGATATAACATTGATGCAAATCAGAGTAAGGTATACGGCGATGCAGATCCTGAGTTAACAGGTTCCTTTGCAGAAGGCTACGAGCCTCTGGTTTCAGATTTAAACGGCCTCGCAGTAAATGTAACAAGAGTATCCGGAGAAAATGCCGGAGAATATGCGTTTAACGCGGTTACACTTACAAATGCAGGCGAAAAGGATGTAGCAAAGAACTATACGCTCGTTGATAACCACAATGAAGTAAGCTTTGCCATCACTCCCGCAATTCTTGTTGTTACTGTAAATGATGCAGAAAAGACATACGGCGACAACGATCCTCAGTACACTGTAGCATTCGGCACAGTATCTGAAGACGGAGTTGTTAGTAACGCATTTAAGAATAACGACAACGCAACAGGGCTTACATATACCTTCACAAGAGAAGAAGGTGAAAATGTTAAGGACGGCGGATATGAAGTTTCAGTAGTTATTAATAACTTAAGCAATAACTACACAGCAACATATGTACCCGGTACACTTACCATTAATCCTAAGGATGTAAGCTTCACAATTACTGATGCTTCCAAGGAATATGGTGAAGCAGATCCTGATCTTACAGGTACATTTGCGACCGGTTCATTCGTTGGAAACGATACAGTAACTGCTACAGTTACAAGAGCAGAAGGAGAAAACGTCGGTACATATGCTTACAATGTTTCCTTCTCTGAAAACAATAACTACAACGTAACAGTTACAAATCCTAATGAAACATTTGAAATTACAAGAGCAACTGCAACCGTAACAGCTACAGCAACCGGAAAGACCTATGATGGTGAATATCTTGATTATTCCGTGGCTGTAACAGGCTTAAAGGGCAATGATGCAGAATATGCAGAATCACTTATCAGCTATCAGGTTTCTTTTGTAAAAGGTAATGAAGAAACCGGCGACAGACCTGTAAATGCAGGTACATACACTGTTAAGGTAACAGGTGATGCAGAACAGGGTAACTACAACGTAGTATTTAACAATGCAACTGCTACAATTGCTCAGAAGGCAGTAACCGTAACAGCTGATAATAAGTCAATGACTTACGGAAAGACAAAGCCTGAACTTTCAGCTACAGTTGAAGGCCTCGTAAGTGAAGACGATGAAATTGAATACACATTGAGCTGTGAAGCTTTAGAAGGCACTACAACACCTAACGTTGGAACATATGGTATTGTAGTAACAGCTTCCGAAAGCCAGGGTAACTACACGGTTTCAACAACCAATGGTACGCTCAGTGTTTCAACTGCTCCCGTAGCTGTTGTTGTTGAAAACAAAGAAGCAACATACGGCGATACAGTACCTGAACTTACTTACTATGTAACACTTGACGGAGTTAGAAATGACAACATTAACTTGAATGTATCACTCACCCGTGAAGATGCAGAAAATGTAAGCGCAGGAACATATTCCATTACAGCAACAGGCGCTGAAACTCAGGGTAACTATGAAGTTACTTATGGTACAGGTACACTTACAATTAACCCTAAGGAAGTAACAGTAACAGCAGTAAGTCAGAATAAGACTTATGATGGTGCCGCACTTGCAGCTTCAGCAACTGTTTCAGAACTTGCTTATGGTGAAACAAATAAGATTAACTACACAATCACATATAAAGTAAAGGGCTCCAATGCTTCAGCTACAACAGTAGCTCCTAAGAATGCAGGAACATATGAAGTATTGGTAAGTGGTGCTGAAAATCAGGGCAACTACCATGTAACCTTTACAAACACAGAAGCTACAATTTCTAAAAAGGCAGTAACAGTAACTGCTTCCGATGCAAGCAAGACATACGGTGACAGAGATCCGAGAAGCTTTGCTTGGACTGTGAATGGTCTTGTAAACGGTGAAAGCAAATCACTTCTTACAGTGAATGTAGCAAGAGCAACCGGTGAAAATGTCGGAACCTATGACATTACTCCTTCCGGAAGAACAGAACAGGGTAACTACATTGTTTCTTATGAAAAGGGTACATTCACGATTAACAGAGCTACAGCAACAGTAACAGCAACCGGAACAGGTAAGACCTATGACGGTAATGCATTAACAGCAGGTGCAAAAGTAACGGGTCTTAAGAGAAATGATGCTGAATCTGTTATCGCATACACTGTTTCATACATTGATGCAAACGGTCAGGAATTAACTGAAGCTCCTGCAAATGCAGGAACCTATACAGTTAAGGTATCAGGCGACACAGTGCAGGGTAACTACGACGTCGTATATGTAAATAAAAAAGACGTAACCATTGGAAGAAAGGCAGTAACAGTAACAGCTTCCGATGCAGAAAAGACTTACGGTGATCCTAATCCTGCTTCATACGCTTGGTACGCATCAGATCTTGTAAAAGGCGAAGACGCAAGCAAGTTATTAACAGTCAACGTAGCAAGAGCTGATGGTGAGAACGTTGGTACTTATGCAATTACTCCTTCCGGAAACGCAGTACAGGGTAATTACGATGTAACATACGTACCCGGAACATTTGCGATCAACAAGGCTACAGCAACAGTAACTATCGATGTAGAAGGAAAGACATTTGACGGACAGCCTCTTACATATTCTACAGATGTAGAAGGTCTTAAGAGACAGGATTCAGAAGCTGATATTACACGTACAGTAACATTCATTAAAGCTGACGGTACAGTACTTACAGAAGCTCCTACCGATGCAGGTACTTATACAGTTCATGTAGCAGCAACCGATACTACAGGTAACTATAACGTTTTAGTTCCTGCAGATAAGGAAATCACAATAAGCAGAGCTACCGCAACAGTAACTCCTGATAATCAGGCTCAGGTTTACGGAGAAAGTCCTGTAGCTCTTACAGCCAAGGTATCAGGCCTTGTAGGAAATGACACTGTTCAGTACGAATTAAGCCGTGCGGCAGGAGATAATGTAGGCGAATACACTATCTCAGCAACAGGTGACAGCGTTCAGGGTAACTACAATGTAGTATTTAATACCGCTACTTATACTATTTCAGCAGCTCCCATCGTGGTAGTAGTTGATAATAAGACTAAGACTTATGGTGATAAAGATCCTGAACTTACCTACCAGGTAGTGCTTGGTAAAGAAGTAACTGAAAACAGCGCATATGACAATACTATTAAGGATTTACTCAATGTAACCTTAAGCCGTGCTGAAGGCGAAGATGTGACTGCAAATGGTTACGCTATCACAGCAACCGGCAATACTAAGCAGGGTAACTACGAAGTTAAGTACGTAGACGGAACCCTTAATATCACCAAGGCTGACATCACTATCACAGCTGATGCAAAAGAAAAGACTTATGGTGATGCAGATCCTGAATTCACATGGTCAGTTGAAGGCTTAAAGAACGGAGATGAAAAGAGCGTTCTGACCGGCGTAAGTGCTGGAAGAGTAGCAAATGACACAGATAATGCAGGCTCACATGTAATTTCCGTAACAGGACCTGAAACATTTGCTAACTACAATGTGACATACACAAATGGAACATTGACAATCGGTCAGAAGCAGATAAACTTCAATATCGATAAAGACCAGAAGAAGACCTACGGTGAAGAGGATCCCGAATCCTTCACAGGTTCCTTCACAGGTCTCGAAGCCGGAGACGATGTAACATACGAAATCACCAGAGAAGAAGGCGAAAACGCAGGCAAGTACAGCTACAGCGTAACCTTCGGCGGTGATGACGTAAATAACTACACTATTGTAACCAATGAAGATGCAGAAGATGTATTCTTCGAAATTGAAAAGAAGGCAGTAACCGTTAAGGCAGATCCCATTACCATTACTTATGGTGATGCCGAACCTGAACTTACAGTTACAATTGAAGGCCTTGTTGGTAACGATAATATCGACGACCTTTACACAGTAACTCGTGAGGAAGGTAACAATGCCGGAACATATGCAATCACAGTAGACGGCGAAACAGAAACAGATAACTACATTATTTCCTACGAAGGAAACGAATTAACAATCGAACCTAAGACCATTACCTATGTTCCCGATGAAGGACAGAAGAAGACCTACGGTGAAGACGATCCCGAATACACAGGTCACTTCGAAGGTACCCTTGAAGGCGATGATGTTACTCCTGTATGGGAGAGAGAAGAAGGTGAAAACGTTGGTAACTACGACCTTACAGTTGTAGGAATCGATGGCGAAGATGCAGGCAACTATGTATTTGAGCCCGTTACCACCGACTTCGAAATCGTACCTTTAGTACTTAATGTAAAGATTGTTGACAAGACAAAGATCTTCGGTGATGCCGATCCTGAATTCGAGGCAGTAATCACCAAGGAAGACGGAAGCGTAATCACTAAGCTTCCTAACAATGATGAATTCACCCTCACAAGAGAAGAAGGCGAAAACATCGGAGATTACAAGATTTACTTTAAGCTTGTAGAAAAAGAAGTTGAATTACCTGAGATTATCGATGTTCCTGTTATGAGAAGTCTCGTAGTATTTGCAGACAGAATTACAAACAGATTCTTGCCCGATCTCATCAGACAGACATCAGATAACTACGTAATTAACGACGGTACAACACCTGAAGGTAAGCTCACGATCACAAAGAGAACCATTACCTTACGTTTGACAGGCGGTTCCAAGAAGTACGGCGATCCCGATCCTGCATTCCATGTAAGAACCGAGAACGCAGTATCCTTCGATCCTGTTGAAGCATATGCTTACAGAGACGCAGGCGAATTACCCGGTGTATATGCCGTAAGATTCGCAATTGTGAAGCTTTCCGATAACTACAATCCTATTTTCGTAGGTAACACATTTACCATTACCGACGAAGGATACCAGGGCGGCGAGGAAGAACCCGGACAGCCCGGTGGTGGCGGAACACCTGCAATCACACCTGTTGCTCCTACTCCCGTAGTTGCAGAACCTGAAGAAGTTGCAGAAATCGAAATCGAAGAAGAAGCAACACCTCAGGCACCCGCAATCAGTAACGGCGCAGAAATTGAAATCGAAGATGAAGAAGCACCTCTTGCAGCTGCTCCTCACGATTGCTTCATTCACTGGGTAATCTTACTTATCACATTACTCTATGCATTGTACGCAATCGCACGTGGTGTTAAGAATTCACGTGATCTTCGTGAAAAAGAAGCAGAAACCGAGAACTAAGGAGGAGGCAATTATGGAACAGGAAAAGAATAAACAAAAGAAATCCAAGATGCCCATCGTAGATTGGGTAGTAGCAGTAGCTACAGTGATCGGCCTTGTGATTTGCTATTTCTTCTGGGGCTGCCATTTGGATCCCATAGTAACAATCCTCTGCTTAGTAGTGGTTTTACTTGGTTCCACAATGCTTATGATTCAGAACAGAAAGCTTAATAAGGACGAAGAAACAGAATAAGGATTTACATCAATTGATGAAAGGACCCGGTTTTTACCGGGTCCTTTTTTCGCAATTGCGTGATTTAGGTAACATAAAAAAATTATTGTAAATCTAATAAAAGCATGTTAACATAAGGTGAATAACTTTCTTTGGGGGCAAAAAGCATGGAAATTGGCAGAAAGAAGCTACGTCTTGGTGACATGCTGGTTCAGGGAGGCTTTATAACCCAGGATCAGTTAGAGATGGCACTGAGAAGGCAAAAAGAAACCGGGCTCAAATTGGGTGAAGTCCTGGTTGATTATCATGTTCTGACAGAGGAAAAAATAGCCGAAGCTCTGGGTGAACAGCTTCACCTTGAAGTAATAGAGCTGGGCCATATTGATGTGCCTGAAGAGATACGGAAACTGACTTCCGCATCTTTACTTAAAAAGCACAGAGTTTTTCCCTTTGAATTTGCAAAAGATTCACCTAACGTGCTCCGTGTTGCCATGGCAGATCCTATGGATTTCAACGCCATAGATGACCTTGGCATAATTACTAATCTTCAGATTGAACCTTGCGTATCCACCACCAGGCAGATAATGTTAGCTATCGACCGTGTGTATGGACAGGAAGAAGTTAATGCGATTCTTGACACATATACAAGAGAGAAGGGTCTTGATGATACCTTCGAGGACGAGAAGACTCAAAATGCCGATGTGAATTCATCCCCCATTGTACAACTGGTTAAAGACTTAGTGGAAAATGCTGTCAGACAGCGTGCTTCCGATATTCACATAGAGCCCCTTGAAAAGAGAGTGAGAGTTCGATTCCGAATCGACGGTGTTTTGGTAGAAAAGGCTTCCTACAATCCCGGTGTTCTCGCCGCTGTATCCGCTCGTATCAAGATTATAAGCGGTATGGATATAGCTGAAAAAAGAAAGCCTCAGGACGGCCGTATGACCCAGGTGGTTGACCGTCAGGAATATGATATCCGTGTAGCCGTTCTTCCTACCGTATACGGTGAAAAGATAGTATTAAGACTTGCATCAAAGAATGCCTTTTCGAGAAATAAAAGTCAGCTCGGCCTTCAGGAACATGAAATGGCCCTGTTTGATAATATCCTTAAGAATCCTCACGGAATCTTGCTTGTAACAGGCCCCACAGGTTCCGGTAAGTCTACCACCCTGTATACTGCCCTGTCAGAATTAAACAAGCAGGACGTAAACATCATAACGGTAGAAGACCCTGTGGAAGCAAATATAGACGGCGTAAATCAGGTACAGGTTAATCCCAAAGCCGATCTTACCTTTGCCACTTCCCTCAGATCCATCCTCCGTCAGGACCCGGATATCATCATGATCGGTGAAATCCGAGATGAAGAGACGGCGGCCATTGCTGTGCAGGCAGCCATAACAGGTCACCTTGTGGTAAGTACACTTCACACCAACTCCGCAGCCGCTACAGTAACAAGACTTACAGACATGGGTATTGAACCCTATTTAATAGCAGATGCTCTGGTAGGTGTTATTGCTCAGCGACTTGTACGAAGACTCTGTCCCAACTGCAAGAGGCGCATTGAAGCAGACTATGAGAAAAAGAAAATATTAAAGAAAACCGATGTTGAAAGACTTGAAATATATGAAGCAGTGGGATGCTCTCATTGCGATAATTCAGGTTATATCGGCAGAATAGGCGTATATGAAATAATGCCAATGACCAATAGAGTCAAGAGACTCATCGCTGATAACGCAACCTCTGATGAGATTCAGACACAGGCTCTTTCAGACGGTATGCGAACACTCCGTATGACAGCTTCAGAGTTGGTACTTAAGGGAATTACATCCTTTGAAGAAATGATGAGAGTTTCTTTTGAAAATTAAGGAGCTTATATATGGCTTATTATAATTACTCGGCCGTGAATGATAAGGGCGCGACGCTGAAAGGCACCATCGAAGCCCCTAACATTGATGCGGCAAAAAACAACATAGCAGATAAGGGCCTCTTACTTCTTGAAATAGACGAAGCAGGAATCTTAGACAGAGACATAGGTGTCATGTTTACACCTGCGCCCTCTGCAAGAGATTTGGGCGTATTCGCCCGTATGTTTGTCAGCATGTTAAGAGCCGGTGTGTCCCTGGTGGAAGCCATGAGCATGCTGGAAGAACAGACTGAAAATAAAGCTCTTGCCAAGGGAATACGTGAAGCACGTATTTCAGTAGAAAAGGGTGAAACTCTTGCATCCGCCATGGAACAGAATAAAAAGGTCTTCCCCGACCTTATGATTCACATGGTGGCGGCAGGCGAAGCTTCCGGTAGCTTGGATCTGGCACTTGAGCGTGTGGCAATTCAGCTTGAAAAGACAGCCCGCACCCGTGCAATGGTAAGAAAAGCCATGATCTACCCCATTATGGTATCAATCGTAGCTTTGGGCGTAGTAATAGTAATGCTTTTAGTGGTAATTCCCACTTACAGCGAGCTTTTTGAAGATTTGGGAACGGATTTACCGGCCATTACCAAATCGGTTATAGGAGCCAGTGAGTTTTTAAAAACATATTGGTTTATAATTCTGCTTTTTGTAGTAGGTCTTATAATACTTATACGGTACTTTAAAGAAACCTATGCGGGACAGAAGTTCTTCGGCGGTATTGAATTAAAGATCCCGGTTTTAAGGGATTTGAGGATCAAGTCAAATTCCGCACTTATGGCACGTACCTTAGGTTCACTTCTTTCTTCCGGCGTAGGCATTACGGAAGCAGTTGGAATAGTTGCAAATACAGTTGACAATATTTATTTTAAAGAGGCTATGGAGATGGCAAGAGATCAGATAACAATCGGTCTTCCATTATCAAAGCCTTTAACGGACTCACAGCTCTTTCCTCCCATGGTATGTCACATGATTAAGATTGGTGAGGAAGCCGGTAATACGGAAGAAATGTTGGAGCGACTTGCAGATTATTACGACGAAGAAGTGGAACAGCAGACCGGTCGTGTAATGGCGGTGCTGGAGCCCATGATTATCATTGTCATGGCGCTGGTGGTTTCATTCCTTATTGCATCGATTCTCGCACCCATGATGCATCTCTATGATGCACTTGATGCAATGTAAGGATAAGTATTTCGGGTTAGCAAAAGAAAAATTCCCCTGAGTAGGGCGGGGGTAAAGAAATAAAGGAGAAACATTATGAAAAACAGAAAAAACAACAAAGGATTTTCACTTGTAGAACTTATTGTGGTTGTTGCCATTATGGCAGTACTTGTAGGCGTTCTTACACCTCAGTATATGAAGTATATTGAAAGAACACGTCTTCAGAAGGATAACACAGCAATCGCAGAAGTAGCTGAAGCTATTAAGATTGCCATGGCTGATGAGTTAATCTATAGCGAAACATCTAACGACCAGACTATCGTAATTAAGAATGAGTTTGCTCTTTCACATGATGCTACAACAGGAACAGCTCCTGCATCTTTAAAGGATGAAGTATCAAGCACAATCGGCACATACAAGTTTGTATCAAAGAATTACAAAGATAAAGAAATCAAATTCTATGTGAAGAAGGCAGACACAGGTACTGTTAACGTAGCAATCGAAGGATTCATTCAGACTCCCGGCGGTGCTGCAACAACATCAACCAATCCTATTATTTACTAAGATTAATCTTAGAGATAGGGATATTTAATGGGACTTTATATTTTGACATTTATCTTCGGAACTCTAATAGGTAGCTTTGTGAATGTACTGATACTTAGAATTCCGAATCACGAAAATTTTATAACGGAAAGATCCCATTGCCCTAAATGCGGATATGTGCTTAAACCTCTTGATCTTGTGCCGGTACTAAGCTATATGGCACTGAGAGGCAGATGCCGAAATTGTCATGAAAAAATCTCTGTTCAGTATCCTCTTATAGAGATACTGAACGGAGTGCTTTACTTAGCAACCTTTGCGGTATATGGATTAAGTATCAACACCCTACTGTATTTCTTCTTTATACCTGCACTTATTGCTTTGTCCGTTATAGACGCCCGCACCTTCGAAATACCGGAAGGATTTATATATTACATGCTTCTTCTGGGAGCGGTGAGAGTGGCAACGGATTACAGACACACACTTGATTACGTAATAGGTTTTTTCAGCGTAAGTCTTCTTTTTCTTTTGATATTACTGATATCCAAGGGAAGAGCCATGGGCGGCGGCGACGTAAAGCTTATGGCCGCAACGGGACTTATTATTGGCTGGAAACTTAATATCCTGGCACTTATACTGGGATGCATTTTAGGTTCAGTGATTCATTTACTGAGAATGCGCTTTAAAGGCGCGGACCATACCCTTGCCTTCGGACCCTACCTTTCCATGGGGGTAACAATAGCCCTTCTTTATGGAGACAGGCTCATAGAGGCATATTTAGGACTTTTTGTATGATTATTAAAAACACAAAGGGTTTTTCCATGGTGGAATTAATGGTAACGGTGGCAATGATCGCCCTGCTTATGGGCGGTGCAATTGCGGGCTTCGGAATCCTCTCGGGCCGTTCCGTTAAAGATGCCGCCGACAAGATGGAAAGCCTGTTAAACAGCCATAAAACCGTGGCTATGGGAAAGATTGACTCATACGGTCTATTATATACCGACACGGATGGCGCAACTTATTTTGAAGAATATATAGTGGATTTTGATAAAGACGAAACATCGGATCCCGTATTTGTAAGGCGTGAACTTGTGGCAAAAAAAGAAGTTATCACGCGATACAGGCTCACCAATTCCGGGGAAAGCTACACGAATCTCGGAACCCGTGACAACCCTCTCTATATTTCTTTTGACAGAAGTACGGGAGGCTTTAAAGATTTACGACGCATGAACGCAGGATATGAAAATGTATATCTTGATACCATAGAATTTAAACGAGGCAATACTGTAAGGCAGATACGTTTATCTTATTTAACAGGCAAGATTATAAGATAGCACTGTTCGGAGGAACTAATCGTGGCAAAGAGAATAGCTATCGAGCTGGGGAACTCCCTAATAAGGATTCTGGAAATCGGTTCCGGAAAGATCCCCAAGGTAGGAAAAAAATGTGAATTTGTGATTGAAGACGGCATTGTGGCGGATGGCGCCATTTTGAACGTGGAAAGGCTGTCGGAGATCATAAGAATAGGCATGAATCGATGCGGTATTCGCGGAAAGAATGTAATATTTACCATTAATTCATCCCGAATTGCATCAAGAGAAATAAAACTTCCCAAGATTGCACCGGCTAAAATGCGACAGGTGGTAATTGCCAACTCTACAAGCTACTTCCCTGTAGACATTGATGAATATGAAGTGGGCTACAGAATTGTAGGGGATGTGGAAGGCGATGTTACAAAGAGAACAGTTCTTATTTACATTGTGCCGAAGAAGTTTTTGCAGGATTATTACACACTGGCAGACAACTTAAACTTCGATATAGAAGCCTTTGATTATGCCGGGAACAGTATATTCCAGGTGGCTAAGGGCGAGTGTAAGGAAGGCACAACCCTTGTTGCCAAGATTGAAGAATCCTCCACCATGCTGACCGTTATTAAGAATCAGGTGCAGATGCTGCAGCGAAGCACCTCCGTTGGAGCGGACAGCCTCATACTTGATGTGATGGAAGAGCGGGGAGATACATATCTTAATACTTTTGAATATTTGAAATTAAACGATGTGCTTACATCTGATTTCCCGGAAATCGAAAACTCCGCTACGGAAGAACTTATTTCCGGTATTGTTAAGACCATCGATTTTTATAACAATGCTCATCCCAACGATCAGATCACAAAAATCCTGGTAACCGGTATGGGAAGCTCCATTAAGGGACTGGTGGGTGAAATCAACCGTGTCGCCGGTATCCCCAGTCAGCACTTAAAACCTACGTCACTCCTTATGGTTGACAGAGTCTTTAGGGACAAGAGTTTCGGAGATTTTGTAGACTGTTTCGGCGCAGGCATTTTGCCCCTTGGCTTCAAACCCGATAAATCAAAGAAAAAAGATAACCCCACGGATATGGGTCGTCTTTCAATAATTATTTTCTTCGGATGCTTATTTATATCCCTTGCCCTGATGTTAACATCCCTTTTAGGTTTCTTAACAGCCAAGGCAGACAATGCGGAAAAGAAGCTTTATCTTAATTCTCTTCAGTATGTGGTAACTGCCTACAACGACTATGTGGGTGTGTATGTTGACAATAAATATGTGAAGGAGCTGGATGCAGCTACACACAACAGAAACGAAGAAATCACAGCCTTTATAAAAGAACTGGAAGAAAAGATGCCTACGGACATTCGAGTTTCCGGTATGGCTTGTACTGAAGAAGATGTGCTTATCACCATGGAGGTATCCAGTAAGCAGGAAGTTGCCAAGATCTTAGATACAATGCTTGATTTTGACAGCCTTGCGGAAGTTACCATTACAGGTATTTCCGATGAATCCACCGAGGATGGTAAAAAGAGCGTTACATTCACCATGCGATGCAAGTATTTTCCCTACGAATTAAGAGAGGAGGGTAAAACAAATGAAAATCAGTGATAAAGATAAAAACCTTCTCTTGGTAGCATTGGGCTTCATCATTTTGGTGTGCACATATTTTTACGGATTCCAGTCTTTAAATGATAAGACCGCCCTTCTTGAAGAAGAAAATCTTGTTCTTGATAATAACATAAGAAGAATCGAGAGCTTAAGAAGCGACATTGATTTTTACAGAGAGAAGACCGTTCTTTTGCCTGATGAGACAAAAGAAATTATGGACAAGTACCCCTCAAACATTCTCCCTGCCGATAAGGTGCTTTATGCAAAGGGCTTGGAAGATAAGTATGACTTAAGCATCCGTTATTTTGAAATAAACGAGCCCTTGGCTTTGGATGTTTCCTATCCCGACATGTACTATCTTGACGAAAACGGCAATGAATCGACCCATGTTGTTGATAATCCCAAGGGAATCTATCTCTATGACCACAATGTCAGCATGACCTTTGATACAGGATATGAAGACATTAAGTCAGCACTTAAATTTATTACTGAAGATAAAATGCGTAAATCTCTTCACGAGATTACGTTATCCTATAATCCCAATTCCGGAACTCTTTCAGGTTCCATGAATGCCAGCATGTATCAGATGCTGGGTAACGGTCGCCCTTACCAGAGACCTGAAATCAACGGCATAAGAATAGGTACCGACGATTTGTTTAAGACAATGGAAGATGTTAATGATAGTTCCAATGAGGAATAGTCGATATGCAGGATCACTCCGGTAAAACACATAATAATAAAGGCTTCACCCTGGTGGAATTACTGGTAGGAATAACAATCATGGGAATAATTGTTATTCCTTTTCTTCATGCCTTTATAACCGGAAGTCGCGCCAATGATAAAGCAAAAAGAATGCTTCGCGGCACCGTCCTTACCGAGAATCTTCTTGAAGAGTTTAAACCTTATAACTACGACGAAATCATCGAGATTTTTGATAAAAGAGATTTGGTCAATACTCTTAATTCTCTTGAAAATGCGGACGGTTTCAAGGAAATCGTGACTAGTGAGACAGACATTTACAAGAAAACTTATGCAATATACGGCATAACGGAAGATAACACTAAATTCGATGTGCAGGTGACATTCGATGCCACCGGTTACTATAAAAAGAACGAAACAGATCCCGATCTTCACAATGATGAAAAGACCGTAAACTTAAGTAATATAGACATGGATTCCGATGTGCTGTTAAGTGTCGGTCTTTCCGATGAAAGAAGAGTCTATGCGGAATTTCTCCAGAGAAGCGAAAAGTTTAACGGTGGAATTTCAGGTTTCACCGAGGAAGATTTTAAATCTCTTTTGACAAAAGAAATAATAATAGATATTGAAAAATCCGGCACTGTAGTGACCATAAATGCCATCATTAAATATACTGCTCCATCGGGAGTTGTGGCAGAAGCCGATAGAATCTACGAAAAGACCATGCGTCTTGCGGAAAAGAATCTTACTACGGAACAGTTAAGGAATATTTATATCATGTATTTCCCCAACTATTCTTCGGTGGCAGCTTCCGTTAAAGACAATATCGTAATACAGAACAGGGAAAAAGTGCCCTGTCACGTCCATATCATAAAGCAGGTGGGGAGTAACTCATCAAATCTTTTAAGTAATGAGCTTTTCTATGTGCCAAGAGTAAGTGTTACAGAAATGAAGGATTCATCGGAACAGAATATTCCTCCCGTTACGATACTTCATACGAACTACGGATATAACCTGGGTCGAAAGCTTATGGGACTTTCCGATTACACTATGCCGGATAACGCAGTTTATTCCTACAACGGCTTACCTGCGGATACTTCAAAAGACCTCCTTGATATAAGGGATTTGCTTGACGAAGAAAGCGCTGCAAGGCTTTATAAAACGGAAATCCAGGTATACAGGGACGGAGCCTTTGATGCGACTCATGATTCTTTTGACATGAGTAAATATATCTTAAAGATTTCAAATCAGTAATTTTGGCTTTTTTTAATCAAGAAAGAAGGTGAGGACCTTTGGAAAAACAGAATAAATTAAATAATAAAGGTTACTCACTTGTAATGGTACTTATAGCCATAGGCTTTGTGGGAATGCTGGTAGCTGCAATTCTCTACATGTCATACATTAACCTTACGATCAGGAATGCGAATCTTAAGAATAAAGAAAGCTTTTATACAGCGGAAAGTGCACTGGAAGAGGTTAAGGCAGGCCTTGAAAAAGAAGCTTCCGATTCTTTTGGAAGAGCCTATTTAACTATAATTCAGAACTATGAGTTGTATTCAGACCAAAAGCGTATGGACCAGTTCAGATATGAATACGTGGAGGGATTAAAGGATTTACTTAAATATCCCGCAGGTGTCGGCTACTACAACGTAGAGAGACTCAATTCATATTTACAGAAAACAGCCTGGAATGATGATAAAGATTACGGCGCGGTGGTAATGGCGGGAGATTCCCGTGAATACGGCACCATGGTAGTGAGAACCGATGGGGTTTTACTCCGGGACGTAACAGTAACATATAAGAGTAAAAATAATAATGTATCCGTTATCAAAACGGATATCTTAGTTAAAGTGCCGGCAATTTCCTTTAAGGACAGTGTGAAAATGCCGGACTTCTTAGATTTTATAATAATTGCCAATGACGAAATCGACGTGGATTTTGGTTCCACAGTCCTTACAGGTTCCATGTATGCAGGACCCGGAGGTATTAATGTTGAGCGAACCGCTACGGATTTACGTGGAATCCAGACACTTATTACCGACGGAACCTTTAATATAAACGGAACCGCCGTGGAGCTTAGAGATTCCTCTCTTTTATGGGCTAAAAATGTAACGATTGAATCCTGCAGTGCGGCTCTTCGCGGCACCCAGTACATTCAGGATGACTTAACCATTAACGGAAGCGGCAGTAACGTATTACTTGGTAATAACTATTACGGCTACGGTACCGGTGGCGATGCTGCAGGCGATAATAACAGTGCCATCATCGTAAACGGTCTCAGAACCACTCTTGATATGTCGGAAATAAAGAATATGTATCTTGCAGGACGTTCTTTCATCAAGACTGCAGGAAGCGTATCCATGGGCGGCACCACCTATACCAATGCCGATGTATTAATGGGCGAATCCCTGGGAATTAAGAGTAACCAGCTTGCTTATCTGGTCCCGGAAGAATGTCTCTTTGTTAAAGAGGGAAAGAGCTTAAGTAAATCAAATCCCGTTCTTTTTGATAATATTCAGGGATATTTAAATGAAGGCGCAGTGGAATATGACTCCACCGCCATTTCAAAGAAATTAAAGGCTCCCATCGGAAATTATGCATCGGGATGCGTAAAGGTATATTCAAATACCAATAATGTTCGCGTTGTGTACTATTATCTTACCTTTGCTTCAGAAGAAAAGGCCAATGCATTCTTTAAAGATTTCTATGCGGCAGACAGTGAGCGACTCAATAAATATATTAAGGTTTATCTCACGGATTTAAGACTTCCTGAAGAAGATGTATTAAAGCTTGATCTTGCGGGAAATGCTTTCACTAAAGAGAACGGAGAGTATAGACTTGTTGAGTCAACGATTGGTGATGACAATAACACAAGCCTTAACTTAGACTCGCTTGAATACGAGAGAATCTTTAAACAGCTGTGTACTACCCTTACAAGAACCGAACCCACATCCAAACAGCTTCAGGAAAAAGAAGCTAACGGAATCTTCTATAACATAGTGGACAGAGCATTTTTAAATAAGCTGGTGCCCTTTGTCGGAAATATCTTTGTGGGCTATGACTCAAATGGTCAAAACGGTATCGTGGTTGTAAATAATGCAACAACTCCCTACAGAATCAGCACAAGCACCACTCACGGGGAAGACTGGAACAAGGTTAAGCTCTTAGTCGCAACCGGAGATGTTATTGTGGATAGAAGCTTTAAGGGAATTGTTATTTCTAACGGAGTTATCACCGTAACTGGCACCGCCATTCTCGATCCGGATCCCGAAGGCGTAAGTGCAGCCATGCAGGTAGTAACACGTATAGATGATAAAGAATACATGCTCGTAAACTTATTCTCGGACGGAAACTATGCTTTCTCGGAAGATGAAGAGGAAGAGGGACCTGAAAATATAAAGGTCTCTGATTTGATTGTTTACGAAAACTGGAGAGAGGAATAATGATTAAGAATCGGAAGAAAGGATTTTCGCTTATCGAAGTGTTGGTGGCAACCGCAATACTTGCTATTGTGGGTGGCATTATTTTTGGCTTTATGTACACTTCTTCCAGATTCTTTTCTAAAAATAAAAACGAAATAGATATTCAGACCATGGCTCAGGATTCCGGTAACTGGCTTTCCGACCGCATAAAAGAAGCGGGTCTCGGTGTAAGCCTTCAGGAAGAAGCAAACGGAGACTTAGCTCTGGAAATTTATAATACCGGCAATATATATACGGTTTTCTATGATAAAGCAAGTGGCATAATTTACTGTGACGAATCCGTATTTGATAAAGAAACGGGAATAATCAGGCTTGTTACGGAAGAAAAGACCAATATTTTAGCCGAGCATGTCTCTCAATTTAATGTGGATATCTCTGTTACGGAAAAAGAAAAACTGGTTAACATAAATATTTCTTTTTCCAAGGATACAAGAAATGCGGTATTTAATAAGTCAGTTACCATGCGTAACGATGTTAAGGTAAATAAAGAGGTTTCCGAAGTATATCGAGGAGTAAACGTAGTAATAAGCAGTGTTACAGGAGTTAACATAACACCAGATACTGTCACTGTCGTGAAGGGAGCTACGGAGCAGTTTTCCGCTCATGTAACGGGTATCGGATTCCCTTCCCAGTCCGTTGTGTGGTCCATTGCCGACAGAGCGGGATTAAGAGCGGGCACCGACATCGATCCTAAAACAGGTTTACTTACAATAGATCCGGACGAAACAGCGTCATCTTTCAGAGTAATGGCAACAAGCGTTGACTTAGATAGCGCCGGAAATACAGTTTCCAGTTCTTCAAGTGAAGGTATCGTTAAGATTGCGCAGATTACATATGTTGAAATATTAAATGGTCCCGTGGGACAGGTGGATGTAGGTACAGTTTTAAATCTTTCCGCTTTGGTTCACGGAGAAAACATGAGCGATGACTTCCAGCAGGTTTCCTGGGGACAGACTCCCGGATACGAGCGGGATGGCGTCACCGTAAGCAGACGTGGCGAAGTCACATTAACCTATAAACTCTACAGGACCTTCCCTACGGAATCGGAGCGTGTTAACGCTTATGCCATGGTAAGAGCCACTTCCGTAAAGGATCCCTCAAAATATGCTGATCTCACCATTCCCCTTAAGTTTAGTGATATCGACATTAATTTCGATGCACTTTCTTTTGACATGAAAAGAAACGGAACTCTTGATTTAAGATCGAAGCTTCAGATTGCGGGTATCGATGCGGATGATGTAATACTTATCTGGAGTATTTCGGATTACAAGGGACTTGAAGGAAAGGTAAGTATCGACTCCGGCATAGGCGTGGTGACGGCGGTAAAAGATATCGATTATTACAATGACAAATCCTTTACGGTTTATGTACGGATGATTTCAAAGACCACGGGAGAAGAAACGGGACATGAAACAGTTACCGTGAGACTTCCCAAGGTTGAAATTCAGATAGATGAAGATACAAGACGCGTTATGAAGGGCACATCGGAGATGCTTACATACGATGTAATCGGCCTTGTACCGGGACGTGATGAACTTAGAGTAAATTCCGTTCCTGCAGTCAGAAATACCCTTCTTTATATGCAGGATTCGAAGCTTCACGTAAGTATCGGTAATGATGCGAGAAGTGATTCTTTTGTAGCGACCTTATATCTTCTTAACAATCAGGATATAACCGATAACGTGACTATTAATATAGTTGATGAGCTTATTTCAGATGATGAAATCAGCCAGCAGCGTAATGTGGAAGACTTGCCGGCCCATTTCCCGGTTCCCGGCACAGCCGAAAGAAATGCGCCCACTATGGCGGAAGTGCAGGCAGGAGTCACTGTGCAGGCAGAGGGTCTTACCCTTAACTATACTTATGATTCCGTGAGACAGCGTCCAAAGGTTCAGATCGGAAATTCAGGTTCGGTTTACTTCTATCACGAAGAAGCCGGCACCAATTTCTGCTGGTACAGAAGTAATGCTCAGAACTTAAGCGGTTCACAATTACCTGCCTTTTACGCACCTACTCCAGGTGACAGCGCTTTCCCCCAGACATTTAGGCGTGTAGCCGGAACAGGCGGGTCTGTAAGAACTGCATCGATTAACTATAAAAACGAAAATATTACATATACCAGATACAGAATTACAGGACCGGGCGTGCCTAATAATACATACATCTATGTAGTAAAGGACGAAGAATCCGGATTGTTTTATCAATACTTGGAAGGCTTTAAGCAGTGGATTCGCTTTAAGAATGTAAATATCGCGTTCTATGCAAAGGCAAAATCCTATAATGCATCAGGTCAGACCGCTATAGTGGATTCACATCAGGCATCATACGCAATAGATGGAAAGATGGACACAAGATGGGAATCTCAGTGGGATGTGGATCCTCAGTACTTTGAAATAGACCTTGGAAGTTTCGTGGATGTGGACCATATCGACATTCACTGGGAAAACGCCAGGGCCGGAAACTACGATATCCAGTATTCATCTAATATAAATAACGCAAACAACTGGACCAATCTCGGTAACTATGCAGGAGCCGCAGGTAATGACGATACGGTAAATGTTAATCAAACAGTGCGGTATTTAAGATTAAAGGGTAATAACAGACGCATGAACGCATACGGTTATTCAATCTATGAATTTGAAGTTATAGCAAGTTCCCGTGACGGACAGTAATATAGCGAGGTATTTTTTGTGAAAAGAAAGCTAATCATTCTTTTATCATTCATAATGGCAGGAGCACTTACGTGGTCCTTCCTTTATGGTGCTCTTTCACAAAAAGAAAGAAATGTGTCTTACGCCGCAGGTATCTTTTATGACACCGAAACAAAGGTTACGGATAAGCTTAATGCAGGTGAAGACTTTAATATATTAGAAATCGTAAATGATGTTTCAAATGCCAACATCGGAAGCGATGGCATAAAGGCACTTTTAAAAAATCATGTATTCGGAAATACGGCAAGTGCCACGGCTTTAAACATAAATGTTACAGCTAAAGCGGCAAGGGACCTTACGGCAGCAGACCTTAACTCAGGAGACATAGATCTAATCTATTTTTCCGGAAACAATGTTGATAATTACTTAAATAACGATATTTCCGAAGAGGGCGCCCTTGAATTATTAAGAAGAGTAACGGCAATCGATTCGGAAAACCCCGTGCCTCTGGTAATTGACTATATTATTTATGAAAAGGCGTATGAATGGAACTTTGATGACGATCCCGATACGGATCCCGCAGCCACTTGGGCTAACTCTAACTTATATAAAGTAACGGCATTTTTATTAAGTGAAAATATCGATAATGCTTTTTCTGATATAGAAGGAAACTTTTCTGAAGACGTTAATGCAGAAGACGGTGTCTGGAAGTCGGTGCTTCAGTCCGTTGTTAAATTAAATGACGGTAACTTTGTGCGCAGTAATATTTACTGGTATGACTTTGTGGCAGAAGACTTTATGGATGGTCAGGCCCTTTCAAATACCCGTATTTTTGCATCTGATAACATCGGTTTCTTTTTCAATGCCGGAACCATATCAGCGGGCTTCGGACCTGTTGTGGATGCAATCGACAGAGAGAATTACAATAACTCTATTTCACATCCCGACAGACCTTCGATACCCCTTGACGAAGTGTCCCCGGCCTTGGTGCTTCAGTATATTTTAAATTACAGAAAAACCGCAGGCATCATCTATAAAGACACTTTAAATGTGCTCGAAATTGAGCCTTGTAAAGCATATTCTTTTGCAGGAAGCAATAAAGCGACCTTTATATCAAGGTACTTAAGTGATTTCGTAAGTAAGCCCGAGAATGTCTACATGCACTACATGACCATTCAGGAGTTTATCGGTCACAACGAAGATATTACCGAGCAATACGATATCATCTACATCGGTTCCAATATTGACTATTACAATAAAGCGACGGAGTCTGTTGATTACGGAAACGGCGCGGTGCAGAGAACTTATAAAAAGTACACCGACACCTCTATGACGGGCCTTGTATATACCCATGTGGGTGACTTAGGATACCTTCCTTATTTCGGTCTTATTAAGAGTGATGTTTCAAATACCAATAAGACTCAGTACAGATACCCCGGCACTGATTTAACCACTTATAAATATAAGCAGTTAAAACAGTTCCTTGATAACGGATGCCCCATTATCGTGGCGGACGATTTCTTTACATACGGGAATACCGAATCCCCCGTGGTTTCCGGCGCACCTACGGGTTATAACGCAGGAAACAGCGTGGTTACCGCTAACGGCACCACACTTCACGGAATTCTTGATACATCTTCATATATTTACCAGTTGATGGTATATGCAATCACAGGACAGGATGAGATTTTAAATCCTCAGTACATGGCAGCACCCTATAATACGGGCCGATTCAACTGGAGCCAGAGATATTGTAAGAACCTGTTTTCTGCAAGCATTGCAACTTCAGGCTCGTTACTTAACTATGTAAACGAACAGAAGCTGTTCCTTAATCTTACATCAAAGCCTACGGAATATAGCTACACTACTGCAGGATCCCATCATTACATTGACTCTGCTACATATCTTGAGCCTGCAGGCGACGGACATTTTTATTTAAATTATGAATTCAGCATTTCGGGACTCGGTTCCTGGGGCGCAGGCAACAGCTATGATGCTGAGCTTTTTATCGATATTAACAATGACGGTAAATACTCAAAGACTCAGGAAAAGATGGATGCTCTTCGCATCGTGAACCTATATACAGGCGAAACTGTTGGTATGGAGGGCGGTCACTATAATCTTACTTCCGGCACTCCATATAGATTATCAAGAGCTGTGCCCACAGACTTCCTTGGTTGCGTATCCTGGGAATTACTGGTTAAATCCAATCTTAACCCCGGAATCCACGACTCACGTACCGGCTATACCTTGGTAAAAGAAGATCGTACGAAAAAAGAAAGACTTAGAATTCTTCAGATAACCAGCGGCTTCTCCACAGAGCCCGCGCCCGGCTATAACGGTAACGGCGTAAATGCCAATAACCTTAACTTAGAGCGTGAGCTTGCAAGGGGCACAGGAATCTGGGGCGAGCTACTAAATAACATTCCCGATTTCGAGTTGGAGATTACCACAATCCCTACCTATGGAGAAAATGGTCTTGTAAACAGATTTATAAATAACAACAATATTTTCGATGATTATGATATGCTGATTTTCGGTTTCGGCGACGGTTTTGCGGATATCAGATATATTCCTCTTCTCAATGCCATCGAAAGTTATGCAAACAGCGGACATTGTATTCTTTTTGCTCATGATGATACCTTTGTGCAGACAGCACAGCTTACGGATTATTATGAATATGACACTGCGGGGGATAATGTAAGAGCGACCGGCGATATTAATCTTTTCGGAGGTTACGGCGGAGGCTGGGGAGACGGACTTGCTGACGCGCGTCCCAGATATTTAACCCAGTACGTACGTAAGATTTCCGGTATGGATACCTACGGAGTTACTGAAAACGGTTCCATTGTCCGCTCCGGTCAATCAATAAATAAATATACCGATGCTTCAAGGACAACAATAACTTCCAACTGGAATACTCTTCTTTCTTCAGGAAAGGATATAGCATACGCGCCTAACAGTTACAGAGAAAGCACCGTACCAAACACTCAGGGCGCAACATATATTCAGTTACGTGAATGGCTGATTCCCTTCTTCCAGAACTGGAGCGGCAACACTGACGGAAGAACCGCCGAAAATACCTTCTTTGGCTACGATATTCAGAGTAGAGCGGTATTTAAGGGTCTCCACACTCAGGACAGTGCCGAAGGCTATGTGGGTACGGATATCAACTGCCCGACCCTTGTTGAAAAGATTAATGATGGTATGATTACCAACTATCCATATAAGATTGCCGACAATTTCTATGGTTCCAACACCCACTCACAGTACTGGGCTCTGGACATAGAAAGGGACATAGACTCTGACGGCGAGTCGGATCTTGTAGTATGGTACACAATCGCTGACTACACTACTTCCGACAATAATTATTATGCCGACGACTTATCCAGCCTTTCACCCAGGGATGCAAGAAACAACTACTACATCTACAACATGGGTAACATCACCTACACAGGTGTGGGCCACACAGGAAATATCACGGAGCAGGAGGCAAAGCTCTTTATTAACACAATGGTTGCTTCCTACATCGGCTCCATTAAGGACCCCAAGGTTTCCATTATGGAAGACGGTTCTGCATATGCCGATGAAAAAGAAAGTCTTGTGATTCCTTACATACCCGGCTCTGCTGCGGATACAGCAGCCCTTACAGGTGACAGCGAAAGAATTTATTTTAACGTAGCTGATAATAATATCGTGCGAGGCTCCAAAACTATACATGCGGCATTCTATTTAGATGGCTCGCCCCGTGACCTTACCGTTTATGATACAAGGGGTAATGCTATCTATACTGCAGGCAGCGGTTCAGTTATTTTACAGAGCGGAAATACATACTATGTAGAAGTCCCCATTTCTGATATAATGGGCCCCGGCACCAATGAATTTGAAGTGTCCGTTTATACAGACTGGGTAAGAAACAATCAGCGGATCGTAAGCGATACTGTTTCGGACAGCCTTATGATCAGCAAGGTAGAGCTCTTTGACCTTGATTAAAAAGAACAGTGATATTAATATAATGATATGATGAATACAAGAGTTTCCCATGGGAAACTCTTTGTTCTTTTGAAACTTTTAAGACCATATATGAATCAAATAAGATAGAGAGGAGTTGCTCGATTGGCAGATAACTTTAAAGACAGGGAAGCGATTATTGAGCAGATCGTCTTAACTAAATATCAAAGCTATTTCAGAATGGCCATGAGCCTTGTAAAGAACCGGGATGATGCCGAGGACATTGTTCAGGAAGGTGCTTACAAGGCTATGCGGAGTGCCGGAAAGCTTAAGAATCCGGAGTTCGCGGCAACCTATGTGTATCGCATCATGCTTAACGAAGCCTATCGATTCCTTTCTGAAAAGAAGCACGTTTCCATTGATGAAGAAGAGTTTCTTGAGCCCGCAACCTTCGATACCTATGAAGATACGGATTTAAAGAAGGCTCTTGATGCCATGGATGTTAAGGACAGAACCGTTATAATTTTAAAATATTTTGAAGATATGAAGCTTGAAGAAATATCAAATATACTTGATGAAAATTTGAGCACCGTAAAAAGCAGGCTCTATCGAGGTTTAAAGAAATTACGCCTTGAAATAGGCGAAGAATAGGAGGGAAGACCATGGAATCTAAAGAATTAGATGAACTTAAAAATGAATATTTAAATGAATCCATGAGTGAAGAAGCCCTTCTTAAGGTAAGAAAACGAATGGAGGATGCAAAGCGGGACAATAGATTCGAAGAGCGTCGCCATCTTAGAAGCACTATCGCGGGATATGTAGCCACGGCAGCAGTATTGTTACTCTGCGTAACACCTTTCATATTTAAGAACGGTAACATGACTAAATCCGCAGCGCCTGAAGTGATGATGGCGCGAAGCATGGAAGCTCCCGCAGAATATAAAGAAGCGGCGGTTGAGTACGCTGTTACGGAAAATGCAGAAAGTGTGATGGAAAGTTTTGATGAGGCCGATGAGAAGCCTGAAGAGAACAGTGCGGAATCAAGTCTTATGATGAAGCAAAGTGAGGATGCTTCAGATGAGCTTTCGGATGTAAACGAAGAAACTATGTATGATGAAGCGACCACAGGTGAAATATACGAGGGCTTCAACTTCTCAACTGCCATCTTTATCCTCGAGATGATCGGTACCGTTGCTTTTGCAATCTCCGGTGTTATGGTTGCAAAAGAAAAGAAGATGGACATTTTCGGAGCAATAGTCCTAGGCTCAGCAACGGCAGTGGGTGGCGGAGTAATAAGAGATTTATTACTTGGAGCAATACCTCCCGTAATGTTCAGGGAGCCTATATATGTAACCGTTGCTGCAGTTACCTGTATCATAGACTTCATAATAGAAAAGAATCGTAAGGCAGAAAGCGTCATGGCTTCAAGCCTTAACCAGAAGATACTTAATGCCGCGGATTCCATCGGACTTGCAGCATTCGTGGTGGTAGGATGCAGAGCTTCCATAAATGCAGGCTTTAACGACCACATGCTTTTATCCATGTTTGTGGGCGTCATGACAGGTATAGGCGGCGGAATCTTACGAGATATCCTGGCAGGTCAGATGCCTCTTATCATGCGTAAGCGGGTTTACGGCATGGCTGCCGTAGCCGGAGCTGTTTCTTTTTACGTAACTGATATGTATTTTAATATAATCATATCAGCAATAATAAGTATGACGGTGGTGGTACTTATAAGATTCCTTGCCATTCACTTCGAATGGAATCTTCCGTCATTTTGATAAAAAGCGAGGTGCCTATGAAATTTATTAAATTAGAGAAAAAAGAAAAGGGTCGCTTTATTACCCGCTATGATATTACATATGAAACCGTGGATCACAAAGAAAAAGTATATGAAATGATAAGTAGAAATGCGAATATAGAGACCTTCGAAGATCTTCATGTGAAGGATCCCGATGCAGTAGTACTTATCATTCATGACGCGGCAAAAGAAAAAATCTTAATAAATAAAGAATTCAGAATGGCTCCCGGGGATTGGGTATTTAACTTTCCCGCAGGACTCATTGATCCCGGCGAAACTCCGGAAGTTGCGGCAAAGCGTGAACTCATGGAAGAAACCGGCTTAAACTTAGTAAAGATTGAAGATACCATCGGCCAGAGCTACAGTGCTGTGGGCTTTTCCAACGAAACCAATGTATGTATCGTGGGCATTGCCGAAGGTACCATCCGTGAAAGTGATTCTACCTTAGAAGAAATTGAAGCCAAATGGTACACCAAAGCTGAGGTTCGTGAACTTTTAAAGACTGAGAGATTCGCAGCAAGAACCCAGGCCTACTGTTATCTGTGGAGTAAAGAAGCTTGATAATAGCTACAAAACGGAAATAACTATTCCTGAAATAATGATTGCGGCGCATATTAACTTATGCGTCGTATTTTTTTCTTTAAATATGAAGCGGCCTGCCAGAATCGTTACTATGGCACCGGACTGCTTTATCAATGTCATGATGGATATTTTGCTGGCAGGGTCGTTGTTTGCAACAAACAGAGCTCTGTCACCCAGCACAAAAAGAAGGGCAAGCAGGTATATCCAGGGATTCTTTAAAGCTTCTTTTATGCGGATCTTGTGACGCATTATCAGTATGTAAACAAGGTAATATATAACCATAAAGAAGGTGTACCAGAACTGAAGCTGACTTGCGTTAAGATCCTTCATTAAGATCTTATCCATAAGTCCCGACAAAGCATTTAAAAGGCAGGACATAAGGGCAAAGATTATGAGAACAGCCGAGGTTTTAGCGGGAGCGTTCAGGCTTCCGCCGGTATTTTTCTTAAAGGGATTCTTTAATAATAAAAGTCCGGCACTTACTAAAATAAGCCCGATTATTTGATTAAATATCAGAGTCTCATGTAATACTGCCACTGCAAGGAGCGTGGCAAAGAGTACTCTTGATAAATCAAGAACACCGTAAAGACTTAGGGGCAGTTTTTTGATGGCATGAAAAGAAAGTATCCAGGCACTGAATACAAAGAGACTCTTTAATGCAATCCACTTCATGAAACCATCAGGCACGTTTCCCGCATTTTTTACATCGGGAAGTACCATTATGAAAGCAAAAAGCGTATAGAAAAAAAGCACTTCCATCACAGTGCTTCGTTCCATAGATTTCTTTTTCACTATCTCACGAGTTCCCTTAAGAAGCCCGTAAATCAATACAAAAATCATCCACATGGATTGAATTATATTAAACCCCCGTGGCAGAGTCAATCTTTCTTTTGCAGTAGACAAAACTGAATGATCAAAGCTTGAGATATTGTAAAAACTTTACGGCTTGACAAATATATCGAGTGACGATATATTATAATTACAATACATCGTGACACGATATATCGTGAGGCGAGGAGGAGACGGTAATGGCTGAAAGAGACAATCCCTTAACAGAAGCTTTTTTCTACATATTGCTGGCAGTTCGGAAGCCTAACCACGGCTACGGAATCACCCAGGAGGTTGAGACCCTGACCGGAGGACGGCTGATACTTGGCGCAGGCACCCTGTACGGCGCGCTTCAGACTATGTTAAACCGCGGGTGGATCACTGTTTACAGTGAAGATACATCTTCCCGCAAAAAGAAAGAGTATTTAATCACGAAATCAGGATTAGAGGCCTTCCGGACAGAAAAATCAAGACTTGAAGAATTATTAAAGCATGCGAAGTTAATGGAGGAGAGGGAAGATGACTAAGTTTAAATTGTATTTTGATAAAGATGAAGAAACAAAATGGTTAAATCAAATGTCTCAGGAAGGATGGGCAATGACCGGTTTCTTCATGGGATTTTACAGTTTCGGAAAATGCGAACCCGGAAAATATGAATACCAGATTGACTTCGGAGACAGGTTCGGTACTGTAAGTAACGAATACAGAGAATTCATGCGTGAATCAGATATTGAGATCGTGCAGAACTGGGGATTTTGGATAATCCTTAGAAGAGTCGCATCAGATCAGCCCTTTGAACTGTATACAGATGTGGATTCGGCCTTGGAGCACTACAAAAAGATCCGGAATATGTTCAAAGTGTGCTTCATTGTTGAATTATTATGTACATTATTTGAGTTAGTCGCAGCCACACAAGGATTTTACATTGGATATGCATTTGTTCTTTTGCTGATAGCGCTCTTAATCGTGCTGATTAATGCAATCACTAAGCAGAACGAGACCATCGCTCTTTTAGAAGAGCGTAAAACCGGCATTCGCCCCGAGTATTCCCGTAAGAATATTTCAATGCTGATACCCTGCGGTCTGCTTGTTAACGGTTGCGCACTTATGATACAGGAATCGGTATCCGCACCAATACGAAATACAGTTCAAATTGTTGCTATTGTATTGATGCTGGCAGGCCTTTACCTGACATTCAAGAACCGCAAAGAGTAAATTCCGGATTTCTATCCCTATATGAATCTGAGGGTGATTTTGGGATAGCTTCAGTCGGAAAACACCCTTATATCTTGCTAAATGTATCCCAGTTCGTTGATTTCAGACGAACTGGGATATTTTTTGTCAGTTTCCCCCCTTCCGGGTTGTCTCAAGTATCCCAAAAATGGAAAAATCCACCTGATTGGGATAGTTTTGAGTAGAGCATCCCCTTTCAGGTTGTCTCAAGTATCCCAAAACAGAAAATTCCACCTGATTGGGATAGTTTGAGTAGAGCATCCCCTTTCAGGCTGTCTCAAGTATCCCAAAACAGAAAACGATTTCCGAAAATCCTTGACATACTCTCCCGCATATAATAACATAATGATGGAAAACGATTTCCGAGACGGGCGGTTTACGCCCCGTCCCTACAGAAATCACAAGGAGATACTATGGCAAGTATTAAGGATGTTGCTAAAAAAGCTGGAGTTGCCGCATCCACTGTGTCAAAGGTCCTTAACAATTACCCCAACGTAAGCGAGGAAACAAAGAAAAAGGTTGAAGACGCCATCAGGGAGCTCAATTTCATTCCCAACGCGGCGGCAGCAGCACTTTCCTCGAAGCAGACAGGCCGGATCGCTCTTTTGATAAATGAAAAAGAACAGTCCCAGGCCATCGATGAGATCGACATGCAGTACTTAACCGGGTCAATTGTCAGAGCAAGAGAAAAGCACATGGATGTTCAGACCATATTCTTTTCCATGCTAAAAGAAAAGACCTATGAAGACATGGTGAATTACCTGAGAGCCCAGAGCATTGAGGGCCTGGTGATTTTCGGCCTTTCCAAAAACGATACGGAGATAATGCGTCTCATTAACAGTAAAATGTTTAAATGTGTATGTGTTGACGCTCCCGTGGTAAGCGAAACAGCTTCCACTGTCTGGGTGGATCAGTACAAAGCCCAGTATGATATTGCAAAAGAAATGCTTCTTCACAATCCGGCGAAAAGTATTCTTTATCTCGCAGGGAAAAAGAACAGCTTTGTAATGGAAGGACGACTTAAGGCAATAAATGATATTGCGAAAGAGCAGGGCATTACCCTGAAGGTTGAACAGGGAGATTTCAGCGAAAAGAAAGCTCGCAAAATCACATTAAAGCTCGGCAGAAAGTACGATCTTATCATGTGCGCATCGGACATGATGGCGATAGGTGCCATGCTTGCTTTAACGGATCTTGACATTTTCAGACCTGTTGCAGGTTTTGACGGCATCACTCTTATGGGATATGCCGGCAAGAAAATGACCACCGTAAAGCAGGATTTCAAAGAAATTGCCCGGGCTGCCATCGATGAAGCGGAATCCCTTCTTTTGGGAAATCCGGGAAAAGAAACAATAATGCCACATAAAATCGTGAGGATCGAGTATCTCGACGTTATACATTAGGAGGAACAAAATGAGTTTAAGAGCAGATATGCAGCAGGAAGTTATGCTTATGAACCTTGAATCGGAGCTTACAAGCCGCGTAAAAAAGGCTTACAAGAAAGAGATCAGGGATTGCAGCAATGAAGAATTATATTATTGCTTACTTGAGATGGTGAAGGAAATGACCTCCGTCACCGAGAAGATAAGCGGTGAAAAGAAGGTTTATTACATCTCCGCAGAATTCTTAATCGGTAAGCTTTTATCCAATAACCTCATCAATTTAGGTTTATACAAGAAAGTAACGGAAGTGCTTGAAAAAAACGGAAAATCACTTTCCGAGATCGAAGAGTTCGAGCCTGAACCCTCCCTCGGTAACGGTGGTCTCGGCCGACTTGCGGCATGTTTCATGGATTCCATCGCCACTCTTTCACTTAACGGCGCAGGTATCGGACTTAACTATCACTACGGCTTATTCAAGCAGGTATTTAAGAATAAACTTCAGAAGGCAGAGCCTGACACATGGATTGAGAAAAAGTCCTGGCTTATTGACACCGGCGTTTCTTTTCCCGTGCATTTTAAGGGCTTTACATTAAATTCCAAGCTCTATGATATCGACGTAGTGGGTTACAGAAAGGGCATTAACAAGCTCCACCTTTTCGACGTTGAAACAGTAGATGAATCCATCGTTGAACAGGGCATCGAATTTGATAAAGAAAATATCAAGAAGAACCTGACACTTTTCCTTTATCCCGATGATTCCGATGAAGCAGGTAATCTACTCCGAATCTACCAGCAGTACTTCATGGTATCCAATGCGGCACAGCTTATCTTACATGAGTTAAAAGAAAAGCAGTACGACCTTCGCCGTATGTATGATTACGCCGTAATCCAGATTAACGATACTCACCCCACCATGATCATCCCCGAGCTTATCAGAATCTTGGTTAACGACAAGGCCTTTTCCATGGATGAAGCCATTGAAGTGGTCACAAAGACCTGTGCTTACACCAACCACACTATCTTAGCCGAAGCTCTGGAAACATGGCCAATGGAATACTTTGAAAAGGTAGTTCCTCAGCTGGTACCCATCATCAAGGAACTTGATAAGAGAGTAAGAGAAAAGTACAAGGACAAAAAGGTTTACATAATAGATGAAAACAACCGTTGCCACATGGCACATATCGACATCCACTACGGTTTCTCAGTAAACGGTGTTGCTGCCATTCATACGGAAATCCTTAAGAATACGGAGTTAAATCACTTCTACAAGATTTACCCCGAAAAGTTCAACAATAAGACCAACGGCATCACCTTCAGACGTTGGCTCATGGATTGTAACCACGAGCTTTCCGATTACTTAACCGAACTCATCGGAAACGGTTACAAGAGAGATTATCACCAGCTTGAAAAGCTCCTTGAATACAAGGATAACGAAATGGTGCTTGACCGTCTCGCGGAAATCAAGCTTGAGAATAAGAAAGCCCTTTGCAAATATATCGAGGAAAAAGAAGGAATCAAGCTTAATCCTCACTCCATCTTCGATATCCAGATTAAGAGAATGCATGAATACAAGCGTCAGCAGATGAACGCTCTTTACATCATTCATAAGTACTTAGAGATTAAGCGTGGAATTTACCCCACAACACCCATTACCTTTATCTTTGGTGCCAAGGCGGCTCCCGCTTACATCATCGCCCAGGATATTATTCACTTAATCCTTTGCCTCCAGGAAATCATCAACAACGATTCTGTGGCAAGCAAGTACATTAAGGTTGTTATGGTAGAGAACTACAACGTGGCATATGCTGAAAAGCTTATCCCTGCCTGCGACATTTCTGAACAGATTTCCCTTGCAAGTAAGGAGGCTTCAGGAACCGGTAACATGAAGTTCATGCTTAACGGTGCCGTAACCCTTGGTACAGCAGACGGCGCCAACGTTGAAATCGGCGAACTTGTTGGAAAGAACAATATTTACGTATTCGGAGAAAAGTCAAATACCGTCATAAGACACTATGCAAAGCATGACTACGTATCCAAGGACTTTTATGAGAAGTCCCCTGTTATAAAAGAAGCCGTTGACTTCATCGTAGGAGACAAGTGCTTAAAGGTCGGTGTAAAAGAAAACTTAACCCGTCTCTACAAAGAACTTTTGAATAAAGACTGGTTCATGACACTCTTGGATCTCGAAGCTTACATCGCCAAGAAGGATCAGTGTCTTGCAGATTACGAAAAGCGTACAAAATGGAAAAAGATGATGCTTGTTAATATTGCAAAGGCAGGTTTCTTCTCATCCGACAGAACCATCGAAGATTACAACAGAGACATCTGGCACTTGGATACCAATTTCTAGAATATGGACAGCTGCGCCGAAGGGTGATCGACCCTCGGCGACTGTGTTTATATTAAATGAGTCATTTCACTATTATTACAAGGAGAAAAGAAAAATGCGCGCAAGTGGTATTTTATTACCTGTTTTTTCGCTGCCGAACAAATACGGTATAGGTTCTTTTTCCAAAGAAGCCTACGAGTTTGTGGACTTTCTTAAAGAGTCGGGTCAGAAATACTGGCAGATACTTCCCTTAGGCCCCACAAGCTACGGCGATTCTCCTTACCAGTCATTTTCCACCTTTGCGGGAAATCCGTATTTTATCGATGTGGAAGATTTAATGGACAGGGGTTATGTTACAGCGGCGGATCTAAAAAAATATTCCGCCAAATCCGGGGACACGATCGATTATGCAAAGCTCTATGACAAGAGATTCAAGCTCCTAAAAAAAGCTTACGAAAACAGCAACATCGGTGCCGACAGGAAATTTAAAGAATTTTGTAAAAAGAACGCGTTCTGGCTCAAAGACTACGCCCTTTACATGGCGGTGAAAGCTTCTTTTGATAACAAAGCCTGGAACGAATGGGATGAGGATATAAGACTCTGCAAGCCCGAAGCCGTAAAGGCATATACCGAAAAGTACGGAACGGAGATCGAGTACTACAGTTTCCTGCAGTACTTATTCAATGTTCAGTGGCTTAAGTTAAAGAAATATGCCAACAAGTCGGGAATCGAAATAATCGGCGACATTCCCATTTACGTTGCCTATGACTCCGCTGACGTGTGGGCAGGTCCCGAGCTCTTTCAACTTGACAAAAAGAATCTTCCCACAGCAGTGGCAGGATGCCCTCCCGACTATTTCGCAAAGACCGGACAGCTTTGGGGAAATCCCCTTTACCGCTGGGATTATCACAAAAAAACCGGTTATGAGTGGTGGATCAGCCGCATAAAATATTGTTTTGACCTCTACGATGTGGTTAGAATCGATCATTTCCGTGGTTTCGATGAATATTATTCCATTCCTTTTAAGGATAAAACCGCCGAATTCGGCGTCTGGAAGAAGGGCCCGGGCTATGACCTCTTTAAGGCCATCAACAATGCTCTCGGCGAAAGAAAGATTATTGCGGAAGATTTAGGATTCTTAACGGATTCCGTTCGTGACCTTGTTAAGAAAACCGGATACCCCGGCATGAAGATCACACAGTTTGGCTTCGGCGGAGGTCCTGAAAACGAATATCTTCCCCACAATTTAACCAAGAATTCCGTAATCTATCCCGGAACTCATGACAACGAAACCATTCGCGGATGGTTTGAGCGTATAGAGAAGACCGACAAGAAGAGTCTTAAAGAATTTACGGATTATACCTGTTGCAGTGATGCCATTAAGGCTGCCGATACCGTTATAAGAATATCCATGGCAAGCGTATGCGATACCTGTATCATTCCTTTGCCCGATTATCTTAACTTAGGTAACGAAGCCCGCATAAACATACCTTCTACTCTCGGCGGTAACTGGGAGTGGCAGGCAAAGAAATCCTATTTTACAAAGAAGCTTTCAAAAGAGATTTTAAATTTAACAAGAATTTACGGAAGACTTGTAAAGACTAAATAATCTGTATGTCGGCAAAAAGTTTAAAATGCGACGGAATATAGAAAAGGCGAAAGGACATCCCCGAAGGGATGTCCTTTCTGTGTCATGACAAAAACATACAAGGAAAATCCTAATATGAATTTGGCGGTAATAAGTTAGGCTTCGAAATCGAAGCATTTTCTCTCGGCTGTGAAGGGGCGAACCTTGGTGTTTGCAACTTCTACATGGAGAGGATTTTCGGAATATGCTTTTAATGCGTCATAGGATTCAAAGGTTGAATCAAGCATTAAGTCTGCATTGGAACTGTCTAAGGGGTCGATGTTAACCTTTATATCCGTTAAACCGGGAATCTGTCCCATAAGACCTTCAAGACCGGCTTTGATATTTTTCTTGATTTCTGCGATCTGGACTCCTGAATATTCGTCCTTGAGAGTCCAGAGAATAATGTGTTTTACCATTAATAAATTCTCCTTGTCCAAACATGAGGATTATAGCATATTTTTTTCTTTTCTTTCATCATTAATGTGATAAAATATTGGTCGAATATGAAAAAAAGTCTATTGAAAATGACTATATGTTAAAAGTTTGCCGAGGACAAAGGCTAAAGGTTCTTTCCGGGCATTATCTTGAGGTGTAATTATGAAGAAGAATGCATATTTTGCAGGGGGCTGTTTTTGGTGTATAACCCCGGTGTTTAAAATATACGGAGCCGAAAAGGTGGTAAGCGGGTACTCCGGGGGAGACGAAGTAAACCCCTCCTACGAAGATGTAAAACATCAGAAAACCGGACACAGAGAAACAATCATGGTGACCTATGATGATGAAAAGGTAGATTACGGCACTTTACTTGATATCTATCTTGCCAATGTTGATCCTTTTGACTCTGAAGGTCAATTCATAGATAAGGGCTTTTCCTATACTCTTGCAGTGTATTATGAAACAGAATCTGAAAAAGAAATGGCTCAGAAAAAGATAAAAGAACTTGAAGAAACTTTCGGTAAGAAAACCTTTATTGCACTGGAAAAATTCAAAAGCTTTTATCCCGCTGAAGAATATCACCAGGATTATTATTTAAAGAACCCCGAAGCCTTTGAAAAAGAATTAAGAGAATCAGGACGTAAGAAATAAAAAAGACCGGCATAGCCGGTCTTTTGCAGTTTCAAAGAGTGTTCTGACTTAAATAAGAATTCTTATATTTCACATCATAAGTCACATCTTCTCCGAACCAGACGGGAGGAGTGAAGCTAAGGGCTTCTTCCTCTGATTCAAATTCGACTTCTGCGGTGATCAAGCCTTCGTGGACTCCCAAAAATTCATCAAGCTCGATGGTGTACTTATCAAAAGGGATGAAATAGCGGTTCTTTTTGATGATTATGCCATCGGCTTTTTTTATTAAGTGTTCATATGATTCTTTTGTCAGTGGCAGGTTATATTCTTCTCTCGAAAGCATGCCGGAACCTTTATAGGTAAGGACGTATTCGTTCCCCTCCATGCGGACTCTCACAACGGGATCTACCGATAAATAGCCCTGTTCATAGAGCTTGTGCGGATATTCTTTATAGTTAAATCCATTTTCTTTTATTAAGAATTTTCTTTCTATTTCCATGAACTTAATACTCCGTTTAAAATATTCTTAAAACAGTATATCATATGTGGAAAAATCTGCGCCGTTTCTGTATAATGAAAAAGGATTTTTAACTTCTTGGGAGGGTTTAATAATGAGAATCGGTGTATTTTTCGGTGAACATTTTGAAGAGGTAGAAGCTCTAACTACGGTGGATTTTTTAAGGCGTGCGGGCCATGATGTAGAATGCGTGTCCATTGGTCATTCCCATCATGTAGGCGGTTCTCACGGAATCATAGTGAAGACGGATTTTGTGATTGACGAAGTGTGGCTTAAGACCTACGGAATGCTGGTGCTTCCCGGGGGTTCGGGACACAAGAACCTTGAAAAATGCAATTTACTCATGAAATATGTTAAGAAATTCAACGAAGAAGGAAAATTCCTCGCTGCCATTTGTGCATCTCCTTCGATTTTAGGGAGAGCGGGAGTGCTTGAAGGCAAGCGTGTTACCTGTTTCCCGGGCTTTGAAGATCAGTGCATCGGTGCCACGGTGACGGACGAAGAAGCTGTATGGGACGGAAATATCATTACGGGACGTTCTGCGGGGGCCGCAACTGCTTTTGCTTTGAAGATAATCGAGGCAATTGACGGAAAAGAAAAGGCAGAAGAAATGGCAAAGCAGATTGTGTACGACCACTTGAAATAATAGGAGAACTACGTAAAATGGATATTTTAAAAAAATATCATCAGGAGCACTTGCTTAAGTTCGCCGATGAACTTGATGATTTTGAAAAAGAAATATTAGAGCGCCAGATTTCCGGTCTGGATTTTGAAGTTTTAAAGACTTTGGATCATAAAAATGAAGTTGTAAAGAGAGGGGAGATCACACCCATCAAGACTCTTACAATTCCTGAGATCGAAGCTGAAAAAGAAGAATACAGAAGAACAGGACTTGAAGCCATAAAGAAAGGCCGTGTCGGTGCCGTTCTTCTTGCCGGCGGTATGGGAACAAGACTTGGTTCCAACGATCCCAAGGGCATGTACAATGTAGGTGTCACAAAGGAACTTTTTATATTCCAGTGTCTTATCAATAACCTGATGGATGTAGTAAAGGAAGCCGGTAACTATATTCACTTATTTGTCATGACCAGTGACTTAAATTATTATTCGACGGTGAATTTCTTTAAGGAAAAAGAATATTTCGGCTATCCCAAGGAATATATCACTTTCTTTTGCCAGGATATGGCACCCTGCGTATCCTATGATGGCAAGGTGTTGCTTGAAACAAGAGCCAAGGTTGCGGTTTCTCCAAACGGTAACGGCGGCTGGTTCGTATCCATGAAGAAAAGCGGCGTTATAAATACTGTTCATGAAGCCGGTATCGAATGGCTCAATGTATTTGCTGTTGACAATGTATTACAGCGTATATGCGATCCTGTATTTATAGGCGCTACCCTTAAAAATAATAAGAAGACCGGTGCCAAGGTTGTGAGAAAAGCGACCCGCGACGAAAAGGTCGGTGTTATGTGCCTTGAAGACGGTCGCCCTTCCATAGTTGAATACTACGAGCTTACGGACGCCATGATGGATGCTGCCGATGAAAAGGGTGAGCGCCTTTATAACTTCGGTGTTATCTTAAATTATTTATTTAACGTGGCTGAACTTGAAGAAATGGTGAATACATCTCTTCCTTATCATGTGGTGGAAAAGAAGATTCCCTGCATAGATGATTCTGGAAATCTTGTTAATCCCACAGAGCCTAACGGCTATAAATTCGAGCAGCTGGTACTTGATATCATTCATTTATCCGAATCATGTCTTCCCTTTGAAGTAGAGCGTGACAAGGAATTTGCACCCATTAAAAATAAAACCGGTGTCGATTCCGTGGAATCCGCTCGGGAGCTTCTTAAAAAGAACGGCGTGGAAATATAGCATAATAAAAGGTGGTCACTTTTGAAGTGATCACCTTTTTTAATGGTCTATCTGGTTTCTAAGAATATAAGCTCATGTTCTGCGGTTTTGTCCCAAGGGTATCTTGCTACGTACGCCGCCATTTTTTCTTTTGCTGTAGTAAAATCCAGCAGGTATTCGTAGCATACGGCTTCATTAAAAAGAAGGACTTTTTCGAACTCCGCATCCTTTAAATTGAGGCCTGAATTAAAAGCAAGAAGGGCGCCTTCGTAGTCGCCGGACTTCATCTTGGCTATGCCGAGGCGATTATATAAAGATGCGTTGTTACCTTTTTCAGTCAAATATGCATTGTACAGGCTTGCCGCATAACTGTAATCACCGATGGCTTCATAGGTTTCCCCAAGCATTAAGATTGTATCGGGATTACTCATGGTTTTTGCGGATTCAAGCAGGGTTCTTGCATTGGAGTAGTCCTTTAAGTAGTAGAGGATAACTCCCTTTTCATAGTCGGACAGGTTCTTTTCATTGGCCTGATAATATGCTTTTAAATAAGATTCGGCGTCGGTTTCATAGCCTGCTTCAAAGTAAGCTTTATATACAAGAACATGCTTTTCAAAGTCATTTTTATATGCTCCGGTAAACTTGGCAAAATCCGCTTCGGCTCCGGTTTTGTCGGAAAGATTCAGGAAACACACACCACGGCGATAGTAGGAATCGTAATCCTTTTTCTTTAAATCAAGTATGGCAGTATAAACATCTGCGGCACTTTTGTAATCGGAAAGCTTTTCATAAGCAAGCCCGAGATACCTGTTAGTATCGTAGTCAAGTTCCGTAAGGCCTCCGCGATGCGCATTTAAAGCTTTTATAAATGTGTCCCGGGCATCGGCGTATTGTTCTTTTACCAGATATGCGATTCCGAGGGCTCTTAAGTTTTCTTCCGTGTCACCTTCTTTTTCCACGGCAAGTTCAAAGGTCTTTACGGCATTCTCGAAATCACCTTTGTCATAATAATTCCAGGCTTCGTTATAGAGTATGCCGGGTTTTTCTTTGCCACAACCTGCAAGTGTCATGACGGAAATCATAAATATAGTAAGTATTCTTTTTTTCATGTGTCTCACCTTTTGAAAATATTCTAGCACATGCGTAAAAAGAATGGAATAATACCTTGATTTTACGGGAAAAACAGATTGTTGTAGTTAATATTCAGAAAAATAAAACACAACATATAGAGTATTTATTACAAAAATCAGACGAGATATTGTGTTTTTTTCATTGACTTACACAAAAGCTTTTGCTAAACTGTGTTTAAAGGGTTTAAGTAAAAAAACAAGGGAGTTTAAAAATGTATCAGGTAGTAAAAAGAAACGGAGAAATTTCAGATTTTACATTAACAAGAATCAGTGATGCCATTATGAAAGCGTTCGTTGCCACCAATATGGAATACAGCAATGACATTATCGATTTGCTTTCCCTTAGGGTAACCGCTGATTTTCAGCCCAAGGTGAAGGACGGTCAGGTTCATGTGGAAGATATCCAGGACAGTGTAGAACGTGTTCTTGAACAGGCAGGTTACACCGACGTTGCCAAGGCATACATTCTCTATCGTAAGCAGAGAGAGAAAATGCGTAACATGAAGTCCACGATCTTAGACTACAAGGACGTTGTTAACGGCTATGTTAAGGTTGAAGACTGGCGTGTTAAGGAGAACTCCACCGTTACATATTCCGTAGGCGGACTTATCCTTTCCAACTCCGGTGCTGTAACAGCCAACTACTGGCTCAGCGAAATATATGATGAAGAAATTGCCGAAGCTCACAGAAATGCTGACATTCACATCCATGATCTTTCAATGCTCACAGGCTACTGTGCAGGCTGGAGCTTAAAGCAGCTTATAACAGAAGGTCTCGGCGGTATCCCCGGTAAGATCACATCTGCTCCTGCAAGACATTTATCGGTTCTTTGCAACCAGATGGTTAACTTCTTAGGTATCATGCAGAATGAATGGGCAGGCGCACAGGCTTTCTCATCCTTTGACACATATCTCGCTCCCTTTGTTAAGATAGACAATCTTTCCTATGGCGAAGTTAAGAAGTGTATCGAAGCCTTTATTTATGGCGTAAATACTCCTTCCCGTTGGGGTACACAGGCTCCTTTCTCAAATATCACTTTGGACTGGACCGTTCCCAATGACTTGGCTGAGCTTCCCGCTATCGTAGGCGGAAAGCCCCAGGATTTCAAATATAAAGATTGTAAAAAAGAAATGGATATGATCAACAAGGCATTCATCGAAACCATGATCGAAGGTGATGCCAACGGACGCGGATTCCAGTATCCCATCCCTACATACTCCATTACAAAAGACTTTGACTGGTCAGAAACAGAAAACAACAAGCTTCTTTTCGAAATGACATCAAAGTACGGAACACCTTATTTCTCCAACTATATCAATTCCGATATGGAGCCTTCGGACGTTCGTTCCATGTGCTGCAGACTGCGTCTTGATTTAAGAGAATTAAGAAAGAAGACCGGCGGATACTTCGGTTCCGGCGAATCCACAGGTTCCGTAGGCGTTGTTACCATTAACATGCCTCGTATTGCATACCTTTCAACATCAAAGGATGACTTCTACAAGAGACTTAACAGACTCATGGATATTTCGGCAAGATCTCTTAAGGTTAAGAGAGGAGTTATTTCAAAGCTTCTTGAAGAAGGCTTATATCCTTACACAAAGAGATATCTTGGTTCATTTGACAATCACTTCTCAACCATCGGCCTTGTGGGCATGAATGAAGTTGGTTTAAATGCTAACTGGCTTCGTGCAGACATGACTGATAAGAGGACTCAGGAATTCACCAAGGAAGTTTTGAATCACATGAGAAACCGCCTCCAGGATTACCAGGAGCAGTACGGTGACCTCTACAACCTTGAAGCAACTCCCGCAGAAAGTACTTCTTACAGACTTGCCAAGAATGATAAGAAACGTTATCCCGCAATTAAAACAGCAGGTAAGCCCGGTGACACACCTTACTACACCAATTCATCCCATCTTCCTGTGGATTACACAAGTGATATCTTTGATGCTCTTGATATTCAGGATGAATTGCAGACTCTTTACACTTCGGGAACCGTATTCCATGCATTCCTCGGTGAAAAGCTTCCTGACTGGAAAGCAGCAGCAAACCTTGTTAAGACAATAGCTGACAATTATAAATTGCCTTATTACACACTTTCTCCTACATATTCAATCTGTAAGAATCACGGATATCTTGCAGGAGAAAAGAAGACCTGTCCTTACTGTGGCGAAGTAACCGAAGTATACAGCCGTATCACAGGTTACTACAGACCGGTTCAGAACTGGAACGATGGTAAGACTCAGGAATATAAGAATCGTATCACCTACGATATTGGAAAATCTTCTCTTAAGCGCCCCTTCACCAAGGTGGTTACAGTAACCAATACCGAAGATGAAGTTGATGTAAAAGTGGACAGTCCCGAAAGCGTGAGATATTTATTCACCACCAAGACCTGCCCCAACTGCAAACTTGCCAAGGAAATGCTTCAGGGCGTTGATTACCTCGTAATTGATGCGGAAGAAAATCCCGAACTTGTTGAAAAGTACCGCATCATGCAGGCACCCACTCTTGTGGAAGTGAACGGTGATACATTCACAAAATATGCCAATGCATCCAACATCAAAAAATATGTTGAATCATTAAATACAGTTCTTGCATAACTCGTAGGGGAGTTATAGATAGAAGAGGCCCGGGCACCTGCCCGGGCTTATTTTTGTGTAAATCATCCCCTTGCATACAAGGGGGTTTTATTGTATCGTAAATTAAAAATGCGAGGTGGCGACATGATTAATAAGCTGGTTAATGACATTAAGAAGAAAGAAGCGCCTATTGTGGTAGGCTTGGATCCTACTCTCAAGCTGGTTCCGGAGTGGGTTCTTGAAAAGAATTACAAAGAATACGGCGAGAACTTAAAGGCGGTAGGAGAAGCAATTTTTGAATATAATAAGGCAATTGTGGATGCTGTGGCAGATTTGGTTCCTGCAGTTAAGCCTCAGATTGCAATGTATGAGCAGTTCGGTATCGAAGGCATGATCGCTTTCAAAAAGACTGTTGACTACTGTAAAGAAAAGGATTTAACCGTAATCGCCGATATTAAGCGCGGTGATATCGGATCTACCAGTGAAGCCTATGCTTTGGGACACCTCGGACATGTTAATATAAACGGAAAATCTTTTGCGGGATTTGATGAAGACTTCGCAACTGTAAATCCTTATCTCGGAGTGGACGGCATCAAGCCTTTTATAGATGTATGTGCCAAGGAAAAGAAGGGTATCTTCGTACTTGTTAAAACATCAAACCCCAGTTCCGGAGAATTCCAGGATCGATTAATAGACGGAAAGCCCCTTTATGAAGAAGTAGCCATGAAGGTAAAAGAATGGGGCGAATCCCTTATGGGTGATGAATACAGCTATGTGGGCGCTGTTGTAGGTGCTACATATCCTGAAATGGGCGCTTATTTAAGAAAAGTAATGCCTAAAAACTATATTCTTGTACCGGGTTACGGTGCTCAGGGTGGAACGGGAAAAGACTTAAAGGCATTCTTTAATGAGGATGGTCTCGGTGCCATCATAAATTCTTCAAGAGGCATTATCGGAGCATACAAGCAGGAAAAGTATGCACGCTTCGGTGAAAAGAATTATTATGATGCTGCAAGACAGGCTGTCATAGATATGAAAGAAGACATTAAAAACGCCCTGTAATTCTACACTTTGAACATTGAGTTTATTGTTTGATTATGGCAACATACATATGTTGAGTAAATTTAGATACACAGGGAGGTCCATATGGAAAGATATAAAGAGGAATTCATTGAATTCATGGTAGAATCCGATGTGCTTAAATTCGGTGACTTTACCTTAAAGAGCGGAAGAAAATCCCCCTTCTTTATGAATGCGGGAGCCTATGTTACAGGTTCACAGCTCATGAGACTTGGCGAATATTATGCAAAAGCTATTTTTGACCGATTCGGTACTGATTTTGATGTACTTTTCGGACCTGCCTATAAGGGTATTCCTTTATCTGTAGCAACAGTAATTGCCTTTTCCAAGCTCTACGGAAAAGAGATTCGCTATTGCTCCAACAGAAAGGAAGAAAAGGACCACGGTGACGCAGGAATACTCCTTGGGTCAAAGCTTAAGGACGGCGACAGAGTGGTAATTATCGAAGATGTTACAACCTCCGGTAAGTCAATTGAAGAGACCTTCCCCATTATCACAGGCTGCGCGGATATTAAGATTCTCGGCCTTATGGTTTCTTTGAACAGAATGGAACGTGGTAAGGGCGATAAATGCGCTCTTGATGAGATTAAGGATCTTTACGGATTCAACACGGCAGCCATTGTATCCATGGCTGAAGTAAGAGAGTACCTCTACAACCGTGAAGTTAACGGTCGAGTTGTAATCGACGATGAAATAAATAACAGAATAGATGCGTATTATAAAGAATATGGCGCGGTTTAATTACCGTGCCTTTTTCTTTCTTAAATTTTTAAATTTTCATGAACTTATCGATATATCTTGCAGATTCTCCGAGATAACGATACAATATATTGTGTATGAGTAAAAATAGGCGAAATATTCAGTATACCAATAAAAAACACTCCGAAAAGGGCATTTTTGCCACTATTTTAGGGGTTATTTCCTTTGTGACCATTATAATTGCCATTGTGCTTTCATATTTTAAGCGCGGTGAGATTAAAGGGTCCGTGGGGGCCGCCATGTTCCTTGTAATGTTATTTTCCGGAGCGGGTACCATCCTCGGTGTTGTTGCAAGAAAAGAAGAAGATATATTCATGGTATTTCCCAATACGGGAATAGTGATCAATGTGATAAATTTGTTGATGATAAGCGCCATTCTATATGCAGGCGTTTAAAATAGAAAGGGTTTTATTATGGCTTTGGTTTCAATTGTAATGGGAAGCGATTCGGACATGCCGGTTATGAGCAAGGCAGCCGATGTATTGGAGGAATTGGGAGTTTCTTTTGAAATGACCATCATTTCGGCTCACAGAGAGCCCGACACTTTCTTTGAATATGCCAAAACCGCTGAAGAAAGAGGCGTTAAGGTTATTATTGCGGGAGCAGGAATGGCAGCACACTTACCCGGTATGTGCGCAGCGATCTTCCCCATGCCGGTAATCGGTATCCCCATGCATACCACAAGTCTCGGCGGTAAGGATTCACTTTATTCCATCGTGCAGATGCCGTCAGGTATTCCTGTTGCAACAGTGGCAATTAACGGAGGAACCAATGCAGGCATACTTGCAGCGAAGATTCTTTCCGTGTCTGACAGTGAGCTTCTTAAAAAGCTTAAGGCTTACACAGAGAACATGAAGGAAGCTGTCGAAAAGAAAGATGCAAAATTAAAAGAAGTCGGTTACAAGAATTATTCAAAATAAAGGAGTAAATATGGATTACAAGTCATCCGGTGTTGATATCGAAGCAGGATATCAGTCAGTAGAATTAATGAAAAAATATGTTAAGGAGACCATGAGACCCGAAGTATTGGGTGGCCTCGGCGGCTTTTCCGGAGCCTTTTCTTTATCAAAGATAAAAGAAATGGAAGACCCCGTTCTTTTGTCAGGTACGGATGGATGCGGCACCAAGGTTAAGCTTGCTTTCTTGCTTGACAAGCATGACACCATCGGAATCGATGCGGTTGCAATGTGTGTTAATGACGTAGCATGTGCAGGTGGCGAACCCTTATTTTTCCTAGATTATATTGCATGCGGCAAGAACTATCCCGAAAAGATCGCGACCATTGTAAAGGGTGTTGCGGAAGGCTGTAAGCAGTCAGAATGCGCATTGATCGGCGGCGAAACTGCAGAACATCCCGGACTTATGCCCGAAGACGAATACGACCTCGCAGGTTTCTCTGTAGGTGTGGTTGACAGAAAAGATCTGATCACAGGTGAAAATATCAAAGAAGGCGACGTGCTTATCGGCATCGCTTCTTCAGGTGTTCATTCAAACGGGTTCTCTTTGGTAAGAAAAGTATTTGAAATGACCAAGGAAAGCTTAAATACATATTATGAAGAACTCGGAAAGACTCTCGGCGAAGCTTTGATCGAGCCCACAAGAATCTATGTTAAGGCTCTTAAAAAGGTAAAAGAAGCAGGCGTCAAGATCAAGGGCTGCAGCCATATTACCGGCGGCGGTTTCTATGAAAACATTCCCAGAATGCTTCCTGATAATATCGTAGCAGTAGTTAAAAAGGACAGCTACGAAGTGCCTGCAATCTTTAAGATGCTTAAGAAGACAGGTAACATCGCGGAAGAAATGATGTACAACACATTCAATATGGGTGTCGGCATGGTAGTATGCGTTGACAAAGCCGATGTGGAAGCAACCATGGAAGCTATAAGAAGCGCAGGGGATACCTGCTTTGTACTCGGCGAAACAAAGAACGGCACAAAGGGTGTTGAATTATGTTAAGAATGGTAGTGTGTGTTTCCGGCGGAGGCACCAATTTAGGCGCGATCTTTGAAGCCATGGATAAGGGAATTATAAGAGACGCGGAGATCTGCGAAGTAATAAGCAATAATAAGAATGCTTATGCTTTAACGAGAGCAGCGGAGAGAAATGTGTCCGCTAAATGCGTATCCCCCAAGGATTTTGAAAACCGCGAAGCCTTCAACGAAGCCTTGTTAAAAGAAATCGATTCTGTAAATCCGGATCTTGTGGTTTTGGCAGGCTTCCTTGTTAACGTACCGGAAATCATAATAAGAAAATATAAAAACAGGATCATAAATATCCATCCTTCATTAATACCTTCTTTTTGCGGAAAGGGATATTACGGTCTCAAGGTTCACGAAGGCGTCCTTGCAAGAGGCGTAAAGGTTACCGGCGCCACGGTACACTTTGTGGATGAAGGCATTGACACAGGAAAGATTCTTTGTCAGAAGGCTGTATATGTAGAGGATGGCGACACTCCCGAGGTGCTTCAGAGAAGAGTCATGGAGCAGGCGGAATGGCAGATCCTTCCCGAGATAATCGGTAAGATTGCACGAAAAGAAATTAAAATAGGGGACCAGTAAATGAAAGTACTTATCATCGGCAGCGGCGGCAGAGAGCATGCCATTGCATTAAGCGTTAAAAAATCCAAAAGAGTTTCCAAAATCTATGCGGCTCCCGGAAATGCCGGAATCGCAAGCGTTGCGGAAATAGTGAATATCGGTGTTATGGAGTTTGAAGCCCTTGCCGATTTCGCTGAAAAAGAAAAGATCGATTTAACAATCGTCGGTCCCGACGATCCCCTGGTGGGCGGAATCGTGGATGTATTCGAAGCCCGCGGGTTAAGAGTATTCGGGCCCAGAAAGAATGCGGCAATCTTAGAGGGCTCCAAAGCATTCTCCAAGGATCTGATGAAGAAATATGGCATTCCCACAGCCGCATATGAGAATTTTGACGATCCTAAGAAGGCCGAAGAATATCTGATGCATGCCGATATGCCCATTGTATTAAAGGCTGACGGACTTGCTCTCGGAAAGGGCGTGCTTATCTGTAATACCAGAGAAGAAGCTCTTGCCGGCGTAAAAGAGATTATGGAAGACAAGAAATTCGGCTCTGCGGGTAATAAGATGGTCGTTGAAGAATTCATGACCGGTCGTGAAGTTTCCGTTCTTTCTTTTGTGGACGGCAATACCATTAAGACCATGGCTTCAGCGCAGGACCATAAGAGAGCCAAGGACAATGATGAAGGCTTAAATACAGGCGGTATGGGTAACTTTTCTCCCAGCCCCTTCTATACAAAAGAAATTGAAGAGTTCTGCCAAAAGAACATCTTCCAGAAAACAGTAGATGCCATGAAGGCGGAAGGAAGAGAATTCAAGGGAGTTATTTTCTTCGGACTTATGTTAACCGAAAAAGGACCCAAGGTTCTTGAGTTTAACGCCCGTTTCGGCGATCCCGAAGCCCAGGTGGTACTCACCAGAATGAAGACTGACATTATCGATGTAATGGAAGCCTGCATTGACGGTACTTTGGACAAGCTTCAGCTTGACTTTATGGATCAGGCTGCAGTCTGCGTAATCCTTGCCAGTGACGGATATCCTTTAAGCTATGAAAAGGGATTTGAGATCACGGGCCTTGATAGATTTGATGGTCGAGATGATTATTTCTGCTTCCATGCAGGAACTAAATTTAATGATGCCGGAAAGATCGTAACTAACGGCGGCAGAGTTCTTGGCGTAACCGCTCTCGGCAATACACTTAAAGAAGCCCGTGCAAAAGCTTATGAAGCTACGGAATGGGTTGACTTTAAGAATAAGTACATGAGAACAGATATTGCCAAGTCAATCGAGATGCTGTGAACCGAGGGATCGCAGCATCGACCGATAATAAAACGCTGTGCGGTTTATTATAGAGGTTTTGTAAAACAAGTAACCTGTCGGATGTTTCAATAGAGGGTCAAGAGTTATGAATTTAGAGGGACTTATTAGAGAACGAGAATATGATAAACCCGTTAATTGCTCTAAGTGCGGAGGAAAGCTCAAGTATCTCGGTGTGGGAGAATATGAGTGCACCGAGTGCGGAAATAAAGAGCTTGATGATTACGGCAAGGTGCGTAACTTTTTAGAGGAGCATCCGGGAGCCAATGTGCTTCAGACGGAAAAGGGCACGGGAGTGTCCAAAGCCGTTATAAATGACCTGATTGTGGATGGTAAACTTGAGATCAGCTCAAAAGCAAGATTCTTGAGAGGAGATGGAGAAGAATGAAAAAGAAACTTATGTTTCCTAAATTAATGGGATTTTTATGGGTATTGATGTTCGCATTCTTTATGTTCCCTGCAATTTCTTTTGCGGGAACCGAAGGAAATGTAACAGCGGACAGCGCATATTTAAGAAGCGAGGCGTCTTCCGGAAGTAAGGCTCTCGGAAGCGTTGTAAAGGGTGACAAGCTGGATGTTATTTCAAAAGAAACAGATTCGGCAGGAAACACCTGGTATAAGGTTTATGTGGATGCCAATACCACAGGCTATATTCGTTCAGACCTTGTTTCCGTATCCGGTGATGTGGCAACAAGTCAGAGCTCCGGCACAAGCACCAATACCAACACTAACACAGATACCAATACATCAACCGGAAACACATCTTCGGTTGATACTTCAGTGACCATAGATGAAACCGGCATGACGGAAACAGAACCCATGACTGCTTCAGTTAAGGGAACTGTTAATGTACGAAGCAATGCTTCAACAAGCGGAAAGAAAGTAACCAGCGCCAAGCAGGGAACAGCCGTAACTGTAACAGGTTATGCAACTGATTCTGAAAATAAGGTATGGTACCGTATCAGCTATCAGGATGGAAATACACCCGTAAACGGATTCATCAGAAATGACTTTATTTCTCTTGACGGCGAACTTGTCGATAAGGTGATCGCGCCTCCCGAAACGGAAACTGAGGAGAAACCTGTAGAGGAAGAAACTCCCGAACCTGTATACAAAGATTACGAGGCAGTATTCGAAGAATCAGATCAGACCTGGTATTTATACAATTATATTGAGGGTAAGAAGACTAAGATCGAAGATCTTAATAACGCTGTAAGCAAGATCGCGGAAGAAGAAGCTGAAAAAACTTCTCTTAAGGGTAAGATCACTTTCAGAAATGTAATAATTATTTTACTGTCAGCTCTTATTGTAATTCTTATAGGTGTCGGCGTTTACGCATATATTAATTTCAGACAGTGGTATTACGGATACGGCGAAACCGAAGAGCCTGTTAAGACAAGAGAAACAGAAAAGTCTTACAGACAGGAAAGAAAGCCTTCAGCTTATTCTGCAAGAGAGACTCAGACCGTGCGTCCCACAGCTTCCAATGTGAAGGCTCAGACCATCGGCGCTCCCGAAAGAAAAACAGGACTTCCCGAAGGCGCAGTTAAGCTTCCCGACGGCCGCGTACAGATGCCCGACGGCAGCATAAGAAAAGTAGTTACAGGTGTCCGCATGGCTGACGGATCTGTTAAATTATCAGATGGAAGAGTACAGATGCCTGACGGCACCATGAAATATCCTGACGGCAGCATGAAGACACCCGACGGACGCATTATAAGACCCGAAAACGCATCAGATTATCAGAGAGCAGGCGCTTCCATGCAGGAAGTAAGAGAGATTCCCGTGCGTAAGACAGCGAAGCTCACTCAGGATGATGATGATATGGAATTCGGATTCCTTAATCTTGATGATATGAGGGATGAAGACTAACGAGGTATAGGAATGTTACCATATACGGAAAATGCTGAAATCGCTTTAAAAGAAGCGGAAAAAATTTCCAGAGAATTACGGCATTATTACATAGGCTGCGAGCACCTTCTTGTAGGTTTGATACGAGAGGGCAAAGGTGTTGCGGCCTCTGTTCTTTTACAGAACGGTATTACGGAATCCGTTGTGATCTCGCTTATCAAGGATTTCAGTGTAAGAGGTCAGGGTACCTTACTTAAAGACAAGGCGGGTTTAACACCCAGGACCGAGCGTGTTCTTGAAGAAAGTGAACGCATTGCGGAAGAATACCATTCCAATGTGGTGGGAACGGAGCATATTCTTCTTGCCATATTAAAGGACAGAGACAATACTGCCATTCAGATAATCATGTCACTTAAGAAAAGTCCTGTTGAACTTTATGCAGTGACACTCCTTGCCATGGGTGAAAATCCCAAGGCTGTTAAGGACGACTTAAAGAAAAAAGAAAAAGAAAAGGGCAAAGACTTTTTACAGTCCTATTCAAGAGATTTGACGGCTCTTGCTCATCAGGGAAAGCTTGATCCCGTTGTAGGAAGAAATGATGAAATCACCAGAGTGGTTCAGATCCTTTCAAGAAGAGGTAAGAACAATCCCTGTCTTGTGGGTGAACCCGGTGTAGGTAAGACTGCCATTGTTGAGGGTCTTGCCGCCAGAATCGTAGCAGGAGAAGTACCGGATACGGTCAAAAATAAGAGAATTCTTACTTTGGACCTTGCAGGAATGGTGGCAGGAACCAAGTACAGAGGTGAATTCGAAGAAAAGATGAAGAAGCTTCTTAATGAAGTTTCGGAAGACAGATCCATCATTCTTTTCCTTGATGAAATACATACACTTATCGGAGCAGGCGGTTCGGAAGGTGCGATCGATGCTGCCAATATCTTAAAGCCCGCTCTTTCCCGTGGCGAGATCCAGCTGATCGGCGCCACAACATTGACGGAATACAGAAAATATGTGGAAAAGGATGCAGCCTTAGAGCGTAGATTTCAGCCTGTAACGGTTTCCGAACCTACGGAAGAAGAAGCTATAAGGATCATAGAGGGTATTGCTCCCGCCTATGAAAAGCATCACCATGTCAAGTATACGCCGGAGGCCATTGAAGCGGCAGTAAGGCTTTCTTCAAGATACATCAATGACAGATTCCTGCCTGATAAGGCCATTGACCTGATCGATGAGGCAGGCGCATCGGTACGTATTAAGAATCTTAAGGTATCGGAAAAGGCGGAAGAACTTAAGAATGAAATCTTAAAGATAGACCTTCAGATTGCCCGATCCATTAAGATCGAGGCATATGCTCAGGCAATCGAATTAAAGCATAATCAGGATGCGCTTTATAAGAAACTTGAACGACTCTTGAAGCGTGAAAAGACCATGAAGGAACATAGCCAGTACGTGGTTGATGAAAATCACATCGCCGATGTTGTGGCTATCTGGACCAAGGTTCCCGTTAAGAAGCTTACGGAAAAAGAAAGCGAAAGGCTCCTTAAGCTTGAATCCATTCTTCATAAACGAGTTATCGGTCAGGAAGATGCGGTTACGAAGATCGCCAAAGCAATGAGGCGTCAGAGAGTGGGTCTTCAGGATCCCAACAGACCTCTCGGATCCTTCCTGTTCTTAGGCCCTACAGGTGTAGGTAAGACCGAACTTTCAAAAGCCCTTGCGGAAGCAATGTTCGGTACGGAAGATGCCATGATCCGTGTGGATATGAGTGAATATATGGAAGCACATTCCGTTTCCAAGCTTATTGGCTCGCCTCCCGGATATGTGGGTTTTGACGACGGCGGTCAGTTAAGTGAGAAGGTACGTAAGAATCCCTATTCAGTGGTTCTTTTCGATGAAATAGAAAAGGCTCATCCCGATGTGTTCAATATACTCCTTCAGGTTCTTGATGACGGTCATATCACGGATTCCAAGGGCCGAAAGGTTAATTTCAAGAACACCATCATTATCATGACCAGTAATGCGGGCGCTCAGCGTATCATTGAGCCCAAGACTCTCGGTTTCGAGACGGAAACCTCGGAAAAGAAAGACTATAACCGCATGAAAGATAATGTCATGGATGAAGTAAAGCGTATGTTTAAGCCTGAATTCATCAACAGAATTGACGATATCATAGTATTCAGAGCCTTGAATAAGAAGGATATGTCTGAAATCTGCACCATGCTTTCAAAGCAGCTTGTTAAGAGATGCAAGGAGCAGATGGATATCACTCTTACCATATCCAAGGAGCTTAAGGATGCGATAGTCAATAAATACACAGACCTTAAGATGGGTGCACGTCCCTTAAAGCGTGCCATCCAGTCTGAAATCGAAGATAAGCTTGCGGAAGAGATCCTTAAAAAGGAGATCGTTCCGGGTGATGTGGTAACCGCAAGATTCAAAAATAACGAGACAGTATTTACTAAAAAGGAATCTGTATGAGTAAAAAAATCTCCGCTTTCTTTTGCACAAACTGTGGGTATGAGTCATCAAAATGGATGGGACAGTGCCCGGGGTGCAGGGAATGGAACACCTTTACGGAAGAATTGGTAGAAAAAAAGAGTGCCGGTAGCAAACGCATCGGCACTTCTTTAAATGCAAATGCGCCGGTCTTACTTAAAGATATCGAGGGAAATGACGGTGAACGCATTACATCCGGCATAGGTGAACTTGACAGAGTATTGGGCGGAGGGATCGTAAAAGGGTCATTGGTATTAATAGGCGGTGATCCCGGAATCGGAAAATCAACGCTTCTTTTGCAGGTTACCAAGAATCTTTCAGCTAACGGAAGTAAGGTTCTTTATGTATCCGGTGAAGAGTCTTTAAAGCAGATAAAAATGCGGGCGGAGCGTGTAGGCTCTGATTTTCAGGATATGTATGTATTTTGCGAGACCAGCTTAAATCAGATAGAAGATGTCATAAACCGCGAAAAACCTGCAGTTGTGGTAATTGATTCGATCCAGACCATGTATACGGAAGAAGTTTCATCGGCTCCCGGCTCTGTTTCCCAGGTCCGTGAGGCTACCGCGATGCTCCTTCAGATTGCAAAGCGAATGGACATTACGATATTTATAGTGGGTCACGTGACAAAAGAAGGCGCTGTTGCAGGCCCCAGAGTGCTTGAACACATGGTTGATACCGTCCTCTATTTTGAAGGCGACCGTCACGCTTCCTACAGAATCTTACGTGGAGTAAAAAACCGATTCGGATCGACCAATGAGATCGGTGTTTTTGAAATGAGAAAAGAAGGGCTTACGGAAGTACTGAATCCTTCTGAATTTATGCTTAGCGGAAGAGCCGAAAAGGCCAGCGGTTCAGTTATAACCTGTGCCATCGAAGGTACCCGTCCTGTAATGCTTGAAATACAGGCTCTTGTATCTAAATCCAATTTCGGTATTCCGAGACGTCAGACCACCGGCATGGATATCAACAGAGTCAATCTTTTAATGGCAGTTCTTGAAAAACGCGGAGGTATTCAGATAGGAGACTGTGACGCCTATGTAAATATCGCCGGCGGATTAAGGATGAATGAACCTGCTTTGGATCTGGCTTTATCCATGGCAGTTACTTCAAGCTTCAGAAATAAATATATAGATGAAAAGACCGTTATAATCGGAGAAGTGGGATTATCGGGCGAAGTAAGAGCCGTGTCAATGTGTGAGCAGAGAGTATCGGAAGCTTCCAAGCTCGGATTTGAGACCGTGATAATTCCCGCATCCAATATAAATGCGGAAATCAAGAAAATTAAGGGAATCCGGGTTTTCGGAGTGAAGGATATCGGGGAAGCCATGAACCTTCCGATTTTTAATTAAAAAGCACTTGCCACCGTTCATACCTTATGCTATAATCTCACTTGTCGGTTTGAGAAAAATACATAGGGGCATAGTTCAAAGGTAGAACAGTGGTCTCCAAAACCATCGATGTGGGTTCGATTCCTACTGCCCCTGCTCTTTCAAAGAAGGTAAGCATTACCTTCTTTTTTTGTGCCCTAAAATAAAAAATTTACCCAAAATTTTCAGATAATTATTTGATTATTATATGGAAGTTAGTAATCCTTTTGTGATAGAATGATGTATAGAGTTTTTTCAGGGGAAAAATACCTTTGAGGGAGGTTTACAGTGCAAACACAACAGGTTTCCAAGGACAAGTATATCTGCACGGAAGGCCAGAGTCTTGATGCTATTCATATCATAGCTTCCGGGCAGGTTAAGGCTACTTTTCCCGGCGGTGAAATGATCTTAAAAAAGGGCGATATCGTAGGACTTTGTGACATCGCCTATGATTCCCATTTCTTTACATATACAACTCTTGAGGATTGCTCCTTCGTTTCTTTCGCCATTAAAAAAGAAAGCTCCATAGCTGAGATCGTAAAGGCAAATCCCGAAATCGCAAAAATGCTTTATCAGTCCATGCTGAATCAGATTTACGGCGTCTACGGCAAATATGCGAGACAGAAGGAAAACTGCAAGACTCTCTATAAAAATATCTTCGATTATTATGAGAAATATGTAGATTTCTGCTCTCATTACAATGTGATCTCGCGTTCTCTGCCACAGTTTGACTCCATTCAGGAACTGTCTCTTGAAGAAGAGGTCGAGCCCTGGATTGTATCATACTATGCTTCCATGAAGGATCTTCCTCAGGAAGTAAAGATGGCGCTTTATGCCCGCCCCAGCTATATGGTGGGATTTGTAAAGCGTGCCAGCGAGGATGTTCACGCAGCCTTCTCAGCTCTCGAGACAATGAACGACTACGTTGAAGAAAATAAATCCGTCTTCATGCAGGAATCAAGGATCGATATGTTCGATCTCTATGTATCCCTTCTTTTCAGATTAAAAGCCGGAAGTCCCGAAGCCGACAAGGTGGTTGAGACCATCGAGTCCCTTATTAAATATCTTGACGAACAGAAGCTGGTTTCTCAGGATCTTTTGCATGAGAGATGTGAAGAATACAGAAACAAGTACAATAACATGAATTACAAGTCGGAAGAAGGTGCCGGAGGAGTATCGGAAGCTTCCGCAAAAGAACTTACCAACTCAATTGATGTTATTTTGCAATATGCGGCAGTGGATGATGAACTTGCCAATAATTTCAAGAAGCTCATAACCCAGTATAAAAAACTTTCCGACAAGGCTTCGACGGAAGACAGTGCAAGAAAGTTACGAACTGAGCTTACCCAGGCATTTTATAAGATCTATGTCGAGGCATTTAAAGTAAGCGTCAATGATTCAAGAGTACCCACCGTATTGAAAATGTTCTTTAATTTCGGATATGTGGATGAAGAACTGGCGGGGCTTGAAAATGCGGCTTACCTGTACAGCATCGCCGACGAATTCAGAGGCGACTCATATCAGGGCGTGTACACGGCATACGAATGGCTCCTTGCCATATACAATAAACAAAAAGAACCGAGCCGCAACGAATTCGATACGGATTATGTTGCATTCCTTCACGAACAGAAGGTGCAGGGTAAGATCACGCCGGAGCTTGAGACCAGATTGCTTGGTGACCCCGGAGAAAGAGTCATGTTCGAACTTGAGAACATGTTCCCCATGGTCAATAAAGTTACTTTTGGACGAATCAGTATTTTTTGCCCGGTATTCTGCGAAAGCAATGTTATAAAGCCTCTGGAGAACTGCCTTGTTAATGTGGAAACTATCAAAGACACCTTCAAGCTTATTGAATCCGTGGATTACGGCGCATTCTTCAGGGAAACCGTATATGTAAATGAAAAGATCGGTATTCAGAAGGAATATGTGGCTGTAAAAGTAACTCCCGATGTTATTCTTTTTCCCAATGTGGGAACAAGAGGCGTTATGTGGCAGGAGATTGAAGGAAAGAAGCGTACCACTCCCGGCCGTATGATGATCTCCGTATTCCATTTGGAAGATATACGCCAGACATTTACCCGTCTTACCGGAGAATTCCGCTGGGAAATGTGCAAGAGAGAGCAGGGTGCTCGCTGGAACGATATTACCGACAAGTCCCTTACCAGCGAATACTGCGACTACGTACAGTTCTATAAAAAGAACAACGATCTTTCACAGGATGCAAAAGAAAAGGTTAAGCAGAGCCTTGTTAAAGCCAAGAACTCCTTTAAGGAAATGTTCGTGCGTGACTATATTACCTGGATCATGTTTGAGGGAGCCGGTTCACCGAGACTTAACAAAGTTGCGAGAGCGATCCTTCTTACATATTGTCCCTTCCCCAAGGAGCTTCGTGAAAAGATCGCGGCAAATCCTTTATTTAAGGAACTTATTGAGCGTTATGACGTGAAGCTTGCCCAGACGCTACACAGACTGGATGGTGTGGCACAGAAGATAAAGAATCAAAATCAACCCATACCACCCGAACTCGAGATTCATAGAAAGTACGTGGAAGGTACAGTATAATCAATATTGTTATATTATACATCAAAATAATTGCATAAATACGGGGCATGTTCCCATATAATCATTTTAGAACTTGAGAAAATCAAGTTTTTCCGAGAAAATTCCCCTTTTACACAAGTAAGAGCGCTAAGGTAACCCCTTAGCGTTTTTACTTTTTATTCTGTTCAAATCCTTGTGTTTTCCCAAAAGTATGATAAAATATGTAAAGTATTGTGGGCTTTTGCGTTTAAGCGCATTAGAGAAGGAGGCTATATGAAAGAATTTTCATTGGCAGAGCATCGCGATGAGGTATTACAATTATTGACTTATGTGCCGTGGCTTACCAAAAAAGCGGGAGAAAAAGCTTCAAAGGTTTATAATGACAACAATCTTTCAAAGTCCACCATTCCTTTCCCCGTTTATGACACAATGCTTCTTAATTTTGTAAATGAAGCCGGAAAGACCGGGCTCATTGACAAGAATTATGTATATGCCTATTCCGAACACAGAATCAGAACTGTTCAGGATGAAAAGCGCATTATCGAAGAAGTCGGTGTTAAAGAAGCCGGCATTTTGGTAGCTATACTCAGCAAGTATGTGCTTGGCGGAATGACCAAAGGCGTTCTTTGGAGCCAGGCTGTTGAAGAAGGGGTCTTCCTTGCTGTATTACTGAGAATGAAAAAATTATTGGAAATATGGGATTCGCCTTTAGCATAGGCGTAGAAGGAGTTATCGTAAATGAGCGATAAAGCGGCTAAAAAGAAGCAATATATTCTGGACACCGCAAGGGGCGTTTTTGCGAAGAAAGGTTTTAAAAACGTTACCATGAAAGATATAGTGGATGCCTGTGATATAAGTCGCGGCGGTCTTTATATCTATTTTGAAAGTACCGAAGATATATTTGCAGAATTGATGAAGAATGAAGCGGAAGAAATGGATGATGTTTTTTCCGGTTCTATTAATGAAGAAAGCAGCGCGGGAGATATCCTCGCTCTGTTTTTAAAGGAGCAGAAGAAGGAGCTTCTTTCCGAAAAAGAAAGCTTACTTGTTGCCACCTATGAATATGCATTTTCTAATATGAATAATAGTGACCGTACGGAGCTTTTTAAAGAGCGATTGAACGCATTTGTGAAGGTAGTGCGAAAGCTCATAGAAAAAGGTTCCGAATCCGGCGAACTCTATTGTGAGGACCCGGAGGGTGCTGCCCGTAATATTTTAAATGTTATCGAAGGACTTAAGATCCGCTCGGTAACAACGGGAATAACAGAAAGCGATATCGATCGCGAACTGTTATATATTATGAGTGGCCTGATTGCGGATTAATACATGGGGGTCCAATATTGAACCCCCATTTCTTATATTTTAATTAATGAAAGGAGCACCATTACTGTTATGGGCAATGTAAGACGTATCTATGTCGAGAAAAAGAAACCCTTCGCCGTTAAGGCTGAAGAGCTTAGAGAGGAAATTTCGGGATTCCTGGGAATAAAGAATGTAACCGATGTCAGAGTGCTTATTCGCTATGATGTTGAGAACATTTCCGACGAAGTATTCGACAAGGCAACCACCACCATTTTCTCGGAGCCTCCCGTAGATGACATCAGATTCGACGAGCCGGGACTTAAAGCAGGAGACAGAGTATTCAGCGTTGAATATCTTCCCGGACAGTTCGACCAGAGAGCGGATTCCGCCGTTCAGTGTATCCAGTTCTTAAAGGAGGACGAAAACCCTGTAATCAAGACAGCAGTTACATATATAATCTCAGGTTCCATCTCCGATGATGAATTTGCCAAGATCAAATCCGACATCATCAACCCTGTTGATTCAAGAGAGACAGGACTTGAAAAACCTGAGACGCTTGTTACCGAATATGATGAACCCGCAGATGTAGTGGTATTTGACGGCTTCAAGGACATGGACTCCGATAAGCTTAAGGAATTATACAGATCCCTCAATCTTGCCATGACCTTTAAGGACTTTTTACATATTCAAAATTATTTTAAAAACGAAGAAAACCGTGATCCTTCCATGACAGAGATCAGAGTTCTTGATACCTATTGGTCAGATCACTGCAGACATACCACCTTCTCAACAGAGCTTAAGAATGTAAACTTTGAAGAAGGCTATTTCAGAACCCCCATCGAGACTACCTACCAGAGCTATCTGGATACCAGAGAAGAAATCTTCAAGGGAAGATCCGACAAATTTGTGTGTCTCATGGATTTAGCTTTAATGGCTATGAGAAAGCTTAAAAAAGACGGAAAGCTTGATGACATGGAAGAATCCGATGAGATCAATGCATGCTCCATCGTGGTTCCCGTTGAAATTGACGGTGTTACCGAAGAGTGGCTTGTAAGCTTTAAAAATGAAACTCATAACCACCCCACTGAGATCGAACCCTTCGGTGGTGCTGCCACATGTCTCGGTGGAGCCATCAGAGATCCCCTTTCAGGAAGATCATATGTATATCAGGCAATGCGTATCACAGGTGCCGCAGATCCTACAGTACCCGTAACAGATACATTAAAGGGTAAGCTCCCTCAGAAGAAAATCGTTAAGGGCGCTGCATCAGGTTATTCTTCCTACGGTAACCAGATCGGTCTTGCAACAGGCTATGTCAAGGAAGTGTACCATCCCGATTATGTTGCAAAAAGAATGGAGATCGGTGCCGTTATGGGTGCCGCTAAGAGAGAAAATGTTATAAGAGAGAACTCCGATCCCGATGATATCATCATCTTGCTTGGCGGACGTACAGGACGTGACGGCTGTGGCGGTGCAACCGGTTCTTCCAAGGTTCACACGGAGGCTTCCATTGAAACCTGCGGTGCTGAAGTACAGAAGGGTAATGCACCTACAGAAAGAAAGATTCAGAGACTTTTCAGACGTCCCGAAGTTACAAAGCTCATTAAAAAATGTAATGACTTCGGTGCCGGCGGTGTATCCGTTGCTATCGGTGAACTTGCAGACGGCCTCATGGTTAACTTAGATCTTGTGCCTAAAAAGTATGCAGGTCTTGACGGAACAGAACTTGCCATTTCCGAATCCCAGGAAAGAATGGCAGTTGTGGTTGCTCCGGAGGATGCCGATGAATTCTTAAAGTATGCCGACGAAGAAAACCTTGAAGCAGTTAAGATTGCCACCGTTACCAGAGAAAAAAGACTTGTCCTTACATGGAGAGGCAAGAAGATCGTAGATTTAAGCCGTGCATTCCTCGATACCAACGGTGCTCATCAGGAGACCGATGTAACAGTTGAAATGCCCGATGAGAACAATAATTATTTTGATAAGATCGCAATTAATAAAGTAAATGATGCTATAGAAAAGGATTCTTTCAAAGAAGCCATCAGCGCTTCACTTTCCGACTTGAATGAATGCTCACAGAAGGGTCTCGTTGAAATGTTCGACTCATCCATCGGAGCAGGATCCGTTCTTATGCCTTACGGCGGTAAGAAGCAGCTGACAGAAGCACAGGCAATGGTTGCAAAGCTTCCCGTTCTTCACGGAAAATGCGATACAGTAACCATGATGAGCTATGGCTTCGATCCCTATCTTTCATCCTGGTCACCTTACCACGGTGCAGTTTATGCAGTACTTTCCAGTATGTCTAAGATTGTTGCTGCAGGTGGTGATGCCAAGAAGATCCGCTTCACCTTCCAGGAATATTTCAGACGTATGACGGAAGATCCCAAGCGCTGGAGCGAGCCTTTTGCAGCACTTCTCGGTGCCTACGATGCTCAGATCGGTTTCGGTCTTCCTTCCATCGGAGGTAAGGACTCTATGTCCGGTACCTTCAATGATATTGACGTGCCTCCCACACTTGTTTCTTTTGCAGTTGATGTGGCAAAAGAAAAGGATGTGATCACACCTGAACTCAAGAAAGCAGGCGACATACTTTGTTTCCTTGAGATCGAAAAAGACAGGTATGATATGCCGAACTACGAAAGTACTCTTGATATGTTCGAAGAGGTTCATAAGCTTTCAAAAGAAGGCGTAGTGAAGGCGGCATATGTTGCAGATTCCAACGGTTTTGCCGTAGCTGCAGCCAAGATGGCTCTCGGTAATGATTTGGGACTTAAGTTTAATGCCGAGATAGCATTAAGGGATTACTTCGAAAATGCTATGGGCGGAATTATCGTTGAAATCAGTCCCGAAGACGAAGGAAAGATCACTTCCGAACACAGGATCATTGCAAAGGTTATGGATGAAGCGGTTATTTCTTATAAGGATGAAACACTTTCACTTTCAGAAGCCGTTGACACATGGAGAAAGCCTTTATCCAAGGTATTCCCTGAAAAGGCAGTACTTAATAAGGATTCTCTTGAAGATAAGCTCTTTGAAACCAATGATATTTATGTATGTAAAAATAAAGTGGCTCGTCCCACGGTATTTATTCCCGTATTCCCCGGAACCAACTGTGAGTACGATTCCATGAGAGCATTTGAACGAGCAGGTGCAGATACCATTATCAAGGTATTTAAGAACCGCTCCGCAGAAGATATCAGAGATTCCGTAGATGAATTCAAGAAGGCAATCTCTCAGGCTCAGATCATCATGTTCCCCGGCGGTTTCTCCGCAGGTGACGAACCCGACGGATCTGCTAAATTCTTCGCTACAGCTTTCAGAAACGATAAGCTTAAAGAAGAAGTAATGAAGCTCTTAAATGAGAGAGACGGACTTGCACTCGGTATCTGTAACGGATTCCAGGCACTTATCAAGCTTGGCCTTGTACCTTACGGAGAAATCGTTGGCCAGACCGCCGATTCACCTACACTTACATACAACACCATTAACCGTCATATATCCAAGATGGTATATACCAAGGTTGTATCCAATAAGTCTCCCTGGCTGAGACTTGCGGAAGTAGGAAAGACATATGTAACTCCCGCATCTCACGGTGAAGGAAGATTTGTAGCCAATAAAGAATGGATCGAAAAACTCTTTAAGAACGGCCAGGTTGCCACAAGATATGCCGATCCCGACGGAAATATCTCCATGGATGAAGAATTCAATGTAAATGGTTCTTATGCCGCAATCGAAGGTATTACATCCGCTGACGGAAGATGCTTAGGTAAGATGGCACATGTAGAAAGAATCGGAAGATCCGTAGCAGTAAATATTTACGGAGAGCAGGATCTTAAGATCTTCGAATCCGGTGTTGAATATTTTAAATAAGTAAGTTTAATGAATAAAGTAAATTACAAAAAGTTAATGGACCGGGAGCTTGAGGAATCAGGAAGTGACAAAACACTGTTACTTCATGCATGCTGTGCTCCCTGCTCCAGTGCATGCCTTACGACTTTAAAGGGTCGGGTCAGGATAAAAGTTCTTTATTATAATCCCAACATAGTTGAGGATGAAGAATATGAACTCAGAGATGCCGAATTAAAGCGTCTTATTACGGAACTTAAAAAAGAATATCCCGAAGCTGAGATAGAATTTGTGGAAGGTAAAAAGGAACCTGAAAAGTTTTTAGAAATCGCCAAGGGTCTTGAAAAAGAACCTGAAGGCGGCAAAAGATGCGAGAAGTGCTTTGAATTAAGACTCAGGGAAGCTGCCAGAGTAGCGAAGGAAGAACATGCAGACTTCTTTACCACCACACTCACCATAAGCCCCTTAAAGAATGCGGAGCTTTTAAATGAAATAGGTGAAAGGATCGCAAAGGAAGAAGGTATCAGATTCCTAAATTCCGACTTCAAAAAAGACGAAGGCTATAAACGAAGCGTAGAATTGTCAAAGAAATATGGATTGTACCGTCAGGACTATTGCGGCTGCCCTTATTCCAAGGCAGAATCCATAAAAAGAAAGCAAGAAAATATCAGAGGATAAAATGGAAAAAATACTTGATTTAATAACAAAAGAAGTAAGCGAAGCTTTTGTGGCTGCGGGATATCCCGGAGAGGCAGGGCGTGTAAGCATTTCCAACCGTCCGGATCTCTGCGAATATCAGTGTAACGGCAGTATGGCACTTGCGAAGCAGCTACATACCGCACCAATAAATGTTGCCAATGCGGTAGTTGAAAAGCTTGTTGGTAATCCTGCTTTTTCTAAGGCAGAAGCCGTAATGCCCGGCTTTATTAATTTAAATGTAAATCCCGAATTCATCACGGAATATGTTCGTTCCATGGCAAAAGAAGATAAATTCGGATTAAAGGCGCCCGAAAAGGCTCTTAAGATCGTGATCGACTACGGCGGACCCAATGTAGCGAAGGCTCTTCACGTAGGACATTTACGTTCGGCAGTAATCGGTGAAGCTGTTAAAAGAATCTGTCGCTATGTAGGTCATGATGCCATCGGCGACATTCACATGGGAGACTGGGGTCTTCCCATGGGTCTTGTTATGACAGAGCTTCAGGAGAGAAAGCCTGATTTATGCTATTTTGATGAAAATTATCAGGGAGAATATCCCGAAGAAGCACCCTTTACGGTTGCGGATCTTGAAGAAATCTATCCCACGGCATCAGGTAAGAGTAAAGAAGATGAAGCTTACAAAGCCCGTGCCATGGAAGCAACCTTCAAGCTTCAGTCAGGCGTAAGAGGTTACCGTGCTTTATGGAACAAGATCATCGATGTTTCAGTTTCCGATTTAAAGAGAAACTATGATAATCTCGATGTACATTTTGATCTGTGGAACGGCGAAAGCTCCGTGCACGAGCTGATCCCCGGAATGGTTCAGAAGATGAAGGATGACGGCTTTGCTCACTACAGCGAAGGCGCTCTTGTAGTAGATGTAAAAGAAGAAACGGATACCAAGGAAGTTCCTCCCTGCATGCTTCTTAAGTCGGACGGTGCCGCAAAGTATGATACAACTGATCTTGCTACCATCTTAGACCGTATGGAAAAATACAATCCCGATAAGATCATCTATTTAACTGATAAGCGTCAGGAACTTTATTTTACCCAGGTATTCAGATGTGCCAAGAAGACAGGCCTTGTTCATGATGATACAGAGCTTATCCATATCGGTTTCGGTACCATGAACGGTAAGGACGGAAAGCCCTTTAAGACCCGTGACGGCGGTGTAATGCGTCTTGAATATCTTATTAAGGATATCAATGAAGAGATGCTTAAAAAGCTTATTGAGAATGAAAACAGGGGCATATCCGAAGAAGAAGCGGAAAAGACTTCAAAGATCATCGGTCTTGCCGCAATAAAGTACGGAGACCTTTCCAATCAGCCCTCAAAAGATTATGTATTTGACTTAGACAGATTCACTTCTTTTGAAGGAAATACGGGCCCCTATATTCTTTATACCATAGTAAGGATCAAGTCGATTTTAGATAAGTTCGTATCTCAGGGCGGAAAGATCAATGCGGAAGCCATCAAGAGCCCTGTCAACGAAAGCGAAAAGGAATTGATGAAAGTCTTAACAGGTTTCCAGGCAGCGGTGACGGGAGCTTATGAAGAGCTTTCTCCCAACAGAGTATGTGCTTTTATTTACGACCTTGCCAATGCTCTCAATTCTTTCTATCATGAGACAAAGATTCTTACTGAAGAAGATGCTGATAAAAAAGAAGGCTTTATTGCCCTTATCAATTTAACCAAGAATGTGCTTGAAACCTGTATTGATATGCTTGGCTTCAGCGCACCGGAGAGAATGTAATGAGAATAGGACACGGATATGATGTTCATAAACTGGTTGAAGATCGCCCTCTTATAATCGGTGGGGTAAATATACCCCATGAAAAAGGGCTTCTCGGCCATTCGGATGCGGACGTGTTAACCCATGCCATTATGGATGCTCTTTTAGGAGCTGCGGCACTTGGAGATATAGGTTTACACTTTCCCGATACCGATCCCCGATATAAAGGCGCCGACAGTATAGAACTCCTTAAGCATGTGGGAGATCTGCTTGAAGAGAACCTTTATTATGTGGAGAATATTGACGCAACCATTCTTTGTCAGGCACCAAAAATGCGTCCTCATATCGATGCTATGCGAAAGAATATTGCCGATGCTCTTAAGATCGATGTTAATGCCGTGAATATCAAGGCAACAACGGAAGAAGGCCTTGGTTTTACCGGAGCAAAAGAAGGTATTGCGGCTCACTCCGTATGCCTTATAGAAACCATGATGAACATGGGCGGCAGCCGCGATTTTTCATGTAACGGATGCGCCGGATGTAAGGCAAAACAGGGAGAAATCTGAAAATAAGAAATTTGAAAAAAACCCTTGACAATAGTCACCATATTTTGTATATTAAGACGGTCGGTTGAGACACGGGGTCTTAGCTCAGCTGGGAGAGCATCTGCCTTACAAGCAGAGGGTCACAGGTTCGAGCCCTGTAGGCCCCATCAACTACTTAACGAAATATGGCGAGATAGCTCAGTTGGCTAGAGCATGCGGTTCATACCCGCAGTGTCGAGGGTTCGAATCCCCCTCTCGCTATTCGCAATTAAATATTGCACCATACCGGGGTGTGGCTCAGGTGGTAGAGCGCTTCGTTAGGGACGAAGAGGCCGCAAGTTCAAGTCTTGTCACTCCGATTAAAAAAAGGATTATCCGAAAGGATAATCCTTTTTTTAATCGGAATTTACAGGTTTAATTATCCGGCCCCATTCGTCCCTAACGAAACGTTAGGGCGAAGAGGGTGTTGCGTGCCGGTGGCACGCGTTTAACACCGACCGTTGCTGAACGTCCAGTGGACGTTCGTTTAGCAACGACCGAAACGGAGTGTAGACGCGAAGCGGAGACCGCAAGTTCAAGTCCGGCTCTCATTCGCCCCTAACGTTTTGTTAGGGCGAAGTCTTGTGATATTTTTACCCATCCCCCTTGCGAGAGTAAATATTTTTCATTGTAAAAGTCTCTTTTTTTCGATAATTTTTATACATTAAGAAAGCGAGGACTTACAAATGATAGATTCTTTTATTTTTGATTTGGACGGTGTAATCGTATTTACTGATAAGTATCATTATCAGGCCTGGAAACAGATGGCCGATGAATTAGGCGTATATTTTGATGAAAAGATAAATAACAGACTTCGTGGCGTGAGCCGTATGGACAGTCTTGAAATAATACTTGAAAGATATGAAGGCCCTGCCCTTTCTTACGAAAGAAAAGTAGAGCTTGCCACTCATAAAAATGAAATATACAGAGAATTACTTAATAAGATGACGCCGTCTGATGTAAGTAGCGAAGTAAGGGAGACTCTTAAGAAACTCAGAGAAAAGGGTATAAAGATCTCTCTCGGCTCATCCAGTAAGAATGCAAGGCTGATCTTAGAAAAGGTGGATCTTCTTGATGCATTCGATGAAATTTCAGACGGAAATAATATTACAAGATCAAAGCCCGATCCTGAAGTATTTTTGAAGGCTGCCGAATTTTTGCATTCAAAGCCTGAAACCTGCGCGGTTTTGGAAGATGCAATCTCCGGCATCGAAGCTGCCAAGGCAGCCGGCATGACGGCAGTTGCCATAGGAGATGCCAAAGCTTCGGAAAAGGCTGATTACAGGATCGACACCTTCAGTGATATTCTCAAGTTAATATAGAACAGGTAAAATTATTACAAGCAAAGGTAAAGAAATTACAAATTAATTCTAATTTTTTTACCTTTTTCACGTATATGGTAAAAAAATTACAACCAATAGAAAAATAGTGCCATAGAAGTGGCTCTTCTCATAATATAAAATAAGGTATGGTGGGTTATGGAAAGAATAGAATTTAAAAATATAAAGGATGAAACATTAAGATTCAACGATGATTTCACAGTCGAAAAAGAAAGCCTGAAGGATCCGAATGGCTATGAAATAAATCTTTTAAAGGTAAGTAACGGAATACTCGATTTCAGCATCATAGTAGAGAGGGCCATGGATATAGGCGAGATCTTTTATAAAGGTCATAAGATGAGCTGGGATAGAGATATTAAGCGATTACTCAATCCCGACGGTGTTGACCTTAAAGAGGATGGAGCATGGGAAAAGGGATTTTATCAGGCGGTGGCATCCCTGGGACCGGAAGTATTCGGAACTCCCGATGAGATCAGGACACCCCATGGAACCGGTGCTTTTTCAAAAGCAGACCCCGAGAGAGTTTACATAACTTATGAAAACAACGAGCTTACCATTGCAGGATTTGTGCCGATCAAAGGGTATGGAGCAACACCACAGTATGAAAAATGGGTTTACATAATACTCAAGAAGGATTCCTGTTTCTTTGAAAGAAAAGAAGCTTATAAGAATCTTTCCGATGAAATTCTTCCTCTTGATACCGGCTACCATGTTCAGCTTAACGGTTCCTTTATGAATGAAGGAGGAAGATATGTGCTTCCCGTATCAAGTGACAGGATGTTACTTAGAGACTCTGCGCCCACGGAAATAAGTCCCAAGGCTATTTATCCCGAAAAGCTTGAGTTTATGCCCATTCGCTGCTATCAATACGTACCTGAAAAGGTATATGGAATAGAGGAAATACCTTCTTTTTCCGATTGCGAATTCTTATATAAGGAGCCTGATAATATTACTGCCGAAATGGTAGTTAACAGGCAGAATACAAAAATGGCCCTGGTACTCCGTCCCCTTAGCTCATTCGGGAGGACGCTTCTTGCGAAGAGAAATGACGGAGAGGCGATGTATGCGATAGAGCCTTGTCGTACGAGACCCAACTCCATCAGGCAGAAGGCGATAGACGGCGAGCTTAAATACATAGAGCCGGGTGAAATTGTTGAATCCGAGATCGTTTTCGGATTTTCAGATGATAAAGAAACTGTTGACAGACTGGTATCAAAAATTGAAAGTGCAGCTTCCTATGAAAAAGAAATTGCTGAAGCAAGGAGAAAAGAAAAATAGGTCCGTACTTAAGACAGTGGGAGTGCTGCTTATAGCATTCTCTGTTTACGGCGCGATCACAGCCTATGGAGCTTATCAGACTAATTTGCGACGTAATTATGAAAATATCGATAATTCCGTAGAAAGAACGATGGAAAGCATCGGTCGCAGTCTTTCCATGATAAGAGGTACCACAATAGCCATTTCAGGCAGTGATTCGTTAAGTAACTGGACCAAGGATAATGATTACTTCAACGTGGATGAAAAGGATAGAAGGATCCGCACCAAGGCCCTTGAAAATGAGATGCAGCGCACTCTTATTTATAACAACGGCTGGAATCTCGATCTTATCGACTATGTGGCTGTGTACGAAGACCGTACCCTTCTTGCATATACCTTCACAAAACCATATAACGTTCATACCATAGAGGAGAAGTCCTCCGCCATTAATGATGTGATTCGTAAATCAGACGAATTTTCTTTGGTTATTCCACCCACCGATGAAGACCCAACCATGTATACAACTCTGAAGATTCGTTCCGATTATTCGGAAGATGTGGGTCATAAGAAATCAATCTATATCATATGCGCAACCGACGCAAGCTTCCTGAAGGACAGCCTTAACAGCACCTATGGCTATGAAGGCGCCCTTATGTATTTAACCAACAGAGCCGGCATGATCTATGCTTCCAACGAAGAAGGCATCGCGGGAAAGACCATCAGGGAAGAGATCCTTACGGTTTCTTCCGGCGTGAGGCGGGATATCCTGGTAAGCGGCAAGAAATATGCCATTACAAAAAGAAGCGTAAATTCCGACTTTTATTTTATCTATATGCTTCCGAAGAGTGAGATCGTAAGACTTACCATACAGAGTATGGAATCGTTACTGCTTCTTTCCATCATCACCACCCTCATAATGGTAGTTCTTGTCACCATGATAGAGACCCAGTATGAACAGAAGATTTTGATGGAAGAATCAGAGATCCAGTTTTTGCAGCAACAGATGAATCCTCATTTTCTTTTTAATATATTGCTGACGATCCAGATAAAGGCAAAGATGTCAGGGGATGAAACCGTAAGCAAGATGATCACGTCCCTTTCGAATCTTTTAAGGGCAGGGATCTACAGGGACAAGCGCTCCACCATTCCCATAAAGGAAGAGCTTAAATATGTGGAATATTATTTATCCCTGCAAAAAGAACGCTATGAGGATCGGCTTTCATATACTATCGACATAGAAGATGATGAACTTATCGAATGCGAGGTACCGAGGCTTTCGATCGAACCGCTGGTTGAAAATGCGGTGGTGCACGGCCTGGAGGTTTCCGATAAAGAAGGCAAGGTCGAAGTAAGCATTAAGGGAAAGAACAAAGATATTATTATCCATGTTAAAGATAATGGCGTGGGCTTTGACCCGGAGGTGCTTAAGCTTTCGGATACAAGACTCAATCCGGATGGAAGCCTTACCCGCGAAAAGGTGGGTGTTAAGAATACCAATCGGCGTATTAAGATGATGTACGGCGATAAGTACGGACTGAGCATTAAGAGCGCATTAAATGAGGGAACGGACATAGAAATAAAGATACCAAAGAAAAAATGGATGGTAGAAAATGGTTAAAGTATTGATTGTTGATGATGAAAGAAACATACGTGAGGGGATCAAAAAACTGATAGACTGGGAAAGTCTTAATTGCGAAGTGGTCGGTGCCTGCGTAAACGGCGTGTCCGCCCTTGAATTTATAGAAAAGAACCCGGTGGACATGGTAGTTACGGATATTAAGATGCCAGTTATGGACGGTCTCGAATTAAGCCGTCACATAAGGGATGAATATCCGGAAATAAAGGTTATAATCCTCACTGCGTATTCGGAATTCGACATGGCGAAAAAGGCTATTACCTTCAACGTAACGGATTTCATCATCAAAAATGATTTCATGGATGAGCTCCCCAAGGCTGTTGAAAAGAATGTGGCAGCCATAAATGCTAAAAGGGATGAAAAGAAAGAAAACTCAGGGGACGAGATACATTCCGACGACAGATATTTCATGAGCATACTGAAGAGTCTCGTAACGGATACAGAATTATCAAAAGAAGATATTACGGGCTTCGAAAACTCGAATCTTGTAATATGTGCCTGTGAAATAAATCGATATGAAGGGGACAGCAACACAGAACGTAATCTCTATGAAATGTTCAATAATATCCTAAAGATCGGTCTTAAGAACTGCCGCTTTACCACAATAAGCGTAAATCAGTCACTGCTTATCATCGGTTTAAGCTATGAAAAGAATTCCGGCATGAACATAAACCGCGTGGTGGAATGCTTCAGTAACATTCTTATCATGGTGGAAGAATTTATGCGAATAGAGATAAAGATCGGTATAAGCAGCGAGCTTCCGGAAATAGCGACGATAAAAGAAGGCTATATGGAAGCTAAAGATGCTCTTTCCAAGATAGACGGCAAGGGATGCGCCCTTAAGATCTACGAAGGCTCTATTGGCAGAAACAGCGGAGAGTTCCTTGATGTTGACGGTTTTTCAGAGAAAATCTGTGAATTTACCTTTGACGAAAGAAGTGACAATGCAGTTAATGTCCTCCACGATTTTGTAGGTAAGTTAAAAGCATCGGGATGTTCTTTTGAACAATGCAAGTTATACATGCTTGTAATATATTCCACCATCATCCACAAGGCTGTGCGCTATCAGCTTAATGTGGACCTTGATTTCAATGATTATGAAAAAGAGATCTATAAGAAGGTACAGTCATCAAATACCATCACATCTTTAGAAAAGATCGGAGAGATCTTGATTTCCGAGATCCGAAGCATATGCATCGGCAAAAAGAATTTTAAAAATGAGCTCGTTAAAAAGGTTGACGACTGTATAAAGAGCAATTATAAGAAAGAGCTTACCCTTCAGAAGATAAGCAAAGAAATTTATCTTAATTCAAGCTATGTGAGCCGCGCCTATAAAAAGATGACGGGAAATACCGTCACGGAGGCAATCACATTGTATCGCGTGAATAAAGCGAAGGAATTATTGAAAAATACCAACATGAAGATTTACGAAGTGGCTGAAGACGTGGGATTTAAGGATGCGGCTTATTTTACCAACGTATTTGTTAAATATACAAGTCTGAACCCCAGTGACTTCAGACAGGGCCATTAAGCAAAAAAATCCAATTACAGGTAAAAATATAACAAAAGAATGGCTTAAAAGTTTCTTTTTAAAGATTCATGGTCAAATTTTCAAAAGAAAAGGAAAACTGAGCCCATTCAAGGTTCGGGCCCCATATCTTATATTGGTCTTGTTCCAATAAACGACCTAATAGGAGGGTAATTATGAAAAACAGATTAGCAAAAAGCTTAGCTTGCATTATGGCAGCTACAATGCTTATGTCTCTTGCCGCTTGCGGACAGAAGACAGAATCAGTTGCTGAATCTACAGAGATCGCTGAAGAATCAGTAGGCAAGGAAGAAACCGTTTCTGATTCCGAACCTGTAGAAATCTCATATGCAACATTTATGGTAGGTACACATGCATCAGCTCAGGCTGAAGCAGAAGTTATCGCAGAATTCAACAGAATTTATGACGGTAAGATCAAAGTAGTAGTTGAAGAACTTCCCAGTGACGATGCATTCGTTGACAAAATGAAGACTCTTGCATCATCCAATTCTCTTCCCGATGTATTGATCGGTAAGAACGGTATCAGAGAACTTGCTATCAAGAATGGTCAGGCAGTTAACTTAAAGCCTTTCCTTGATGAAGATGCAGGATGGATGAACTACGTTGGTGAAGGCGCTATGAACTATAACATGGAAGAAGATGGTTCCGTTTACTCCATCTCCAACCAGAGACAGATTTACGGTTACTTCTACAACAAGGAAATGTTTGACGCAGTTGGCATCACACCCGCTAAGACATGGGATGAGTGGATGGACAACAATGCAAAGCTTAAAGCAGCAGGTTACACACCTCTTGCACTTATGACAGGTGAAAATGCATGGACAACAAACCTTTGGCTTGCAGCTTACATCGGAACAGATGGCGATGAAGGCAACAAGTTCATGAACACACCTTATCCTGAATCTTACAACACAGAAACAGTTGTAAAGGGTCTTGAAATGATGCAGAAGTGCTTACAGGATTACACAACAGCAGATGCTGTAGGTGCAATCTATGCTAACGCAGCTAATGCATTCGAACAGGGCCAGACAGCAATGATCGCTAACGGTCTTTGGATGACACCTGATTTTGCAGATACAACAAAGTCTATCGAAGGCTTCAAGGATAAAGTCGGTGTTGCTTTATATCCCGGTGACGGCGTATTCTCTCAGTACGAAGTTGGTTACATCCTTTGCACCAACGGTAAATCTGAAGAAGAACAGGCAGCAGCTCTTGAATTCTTAAAGTTCAAGACCGGTAAGTACGCACAGAGCGTATTCCTTGAGAAGGCAGGCGTTCTTCCTCTTACAGACAACGTAGATATCACAGACGAATACAAGGCAGAGAACCCCAACTTAGTTGAAACACTTTCTCTTGCAGCTCAGGCTAAGTATGAATTCGGTACAATCGATAACAACGCATACGAAACCGTAGTTGATGAATTCGCAGTAAGATATCCTGAACTCGTATACAACGAGATCACAGCAGAAGACTTTGCTACATACCTTACAGAAGCAGGTAAGGCAAGCAAATAAATAAAATCTGATTTTCGGAACGAATCATGATTTTCATATAGCGCAAGCAGAAATGCCGGTTAATTGCCTTGGCAATGACGCTTGCGCTATCTTTATGCCAAAAATCCTCGCAAAATAGGTCATTTTAGGAGGGAAAAATGAAAAAGAATAACACTAAATGGGTAATTCTCTTTTTGGCTCCCGGAGTACTTTTATTTTCCTTTGTAATGTTGAGCTCCTTACTGGTACTCATCGGCACATCTTTCACGGATTGGTTTATAGGAAGCAAAATTACTTTTGTAGGCCTTAAGAATTATATATATCTCTTTACAGAAGACAAAGCATTTCTTCAAAGTATAAAGAACACATTCGTGTGGATATTACTTCAGTCCACGATCCACGTAACGATAGGTGTTACGGTCGCATTATTGCTTTCCAAAAAGAAATGGTATTCAAGTCCCGTAAGAACCATCTTCTTTATCCCCAACATCATTTCCAGTGCAGCGCTGGGTATGTTGTTTTTATGCGTAATGAATCCCCAGTTCGGCCTTATTAACGGGCTTGTGTCAAGAATAACAGGGGAAAAGTTCATACAGAACTGGTACAACGATCCAAAGACCGCATTCCTGTCGGTAACACTTACCTGGCTCCCTTATGCGGGTCTTGTAACAATTTTAGTCATGGCTGAGATGTCATCTATCTCCGAAGACCTTTTTGAAGCTGCAAGAATTGACGGAGCAACTTCTTTTCAGATAGATATGCACATTGTATTGCCTCTTATGAAGAACATTATCGGTACATGCGTGATACTTGCGGCAACCAGTATGCTTCAGAAGCTGGATGTCATCATGATGACCACCAGCGGCGGCCCGGGTGCCCGTACCATGAACATGCCGATGTACATATATAAAACCGTATTTTCCAACAACAACTACTCCCTTGCAAATACTCAGGGCGTGATCCTTATTATTCTCGGTGTTGTTGTTCTTAAGGTAATACGTACTCTGTTCCGAATGGACAAGGAAGAAGAATAGGAAGGAGAGAGACATGAAGATCATAAAGAAAACACTTACGTTTTTATACCTTTCTATCATATGTGTAATTTCACTTGTGCCTTTTATCTGGGTTTTATTTTCATCCTTTAAGACAAACAGTGAGATACTATCGGGAACCGTGGGACTTCCTACAGGATTGCATATAGCAAACTACGTTACCGCATTCAAACTCGCTCCTATCGTAACTTTCTACGGTAACAGCATTATAGTAGGTATTTTTGCAACACTCTTAAATCTTATCATCTGCTCCATGGCAGCATATGTAGTGGTAAGATGTCAGTTCAAAATAAAAGGACTTATCACATTAATGTTCTCCTTGGGACTTATCATTCCGGGAGCTGCGCTGATCCAACCCCTTTATACAACATTCAGCGGAGTACATCTGTATAACACCCTTACAGGACTTGTACTTGTATATACGGCTCTCGGAATGCCCACTACTTTCTATGTAATGGTCAGCTATATCAAGACGATTCCTTATTCCCTTGAAGAAGCAGCCTACATTGACGGAAGCGGATTCTTCAGAACCTTTATGCAGGTTGTATTACCAATCACAAGACCTGCTTTTGCTACAGCCGGAGTAATCCAGTTCCTGCTTGCATGGAACGAATTCCAGTTTGCTTTGACACTTACGGGGGACACTAAGAAGCGTACCCTTCCCATAGCTCTTTACTACTTTAAGAGCGCTTTCGCCAGCGACTACGGCGCAATGTTTGCAGCAACGGTTGTAGTGGCGATTCCAAGTATTATCACATTTATAATTCTTCAGAAACAGGTTGTTGCGGGACTTGCCGCAGGATCTGTTAAAGGATAGGAGAGCTGATGTTTACATTTGATATTAACGAAAAAGATGATTTATGGTGCATTGAGGATCCGGGGTTTAATGAAGACAGTTCCAAGTACTACGAAGGTCTTCTAACGCAGGGTAACGGATATATGCATGTACGCGGAAGCTTTGAAGAAGGCGTAAGAAGCGTAAAACAGGATGAAGAATACGATCGTAAGCCTGCCAATGTAACTCTTGAAAAGCATAAAAAACAGAGCTCCAAATGGGGTACATATATTCCCGGAGTGGTGGGAAAGCATCCCTATCTTTTTACCGAAATCGTTAACCTTCCATTTTTCATGGCAGCTTCTTTTGCCGTTAAGGATGAAGATCTGGACATGGAAGAGAGTGATATTAGCGAATACGAAAGGTACCTCGACATGAGGGACGGTACCCTTGTAAGACGCTTTGTATGGAATACAAAAGAAGGACTCAAGCTTAAAATGGAATATTTCAGATTCTTATCATTCGCTGATAAGCATCTTGCTTTTTCCGAAATTAAGATAACTGCTCTTTCCGGTGAGGGAGATTTGTCCTTCAGGTCAGGTATAGATGCCGGCGTCAGAACCAACGGCTTTAATCATTTCGAGAATGTTCTTTTTACCGAAGACAGTGATTCCATAAGTGTTTCTCTTAAAACAAACGGTGGCAACAGCGTACTTATGTCAACCAAATTGTTCTTAAGCGACGCTGTTGAAACTGCCGTAATGCAGGATTTATCAAGGATCAATTATATCGGAAGAAAGCACTTAAAGACCGGAGAGTGCTTTGTGATTCACAAGGTTGTTGCAGCAAATGCTGACTGTGACGTTGAAGGCGGCAATATGGAAGCAAGAAATGTTTCCGGTTTGTACGCGGTGAAAAAAGAGAATCTTGCGGATTATTATGAAGCTCATAAGAAGGTCTGGAAGAATAAATGGGACGATGCGGAAATCAAGATCGTGGGAGATGAAAAGACTGAGAAGGCTCTCAAGTTCTCAACCTATCATCTCTTAAGAGCCGATAACGACGAAAACCCCAATGTCGCGATCTGTGCCAAGGGTTACGCGGGCGAAGCTTACTGCGGAAGATATTTCTGGGATACGGAAATCAATATGCTTCCATTCTTTATCCATACCAATCCACAAGGCGCCAAGAACCTTCTTATGTTCAGATACAATACCCTCGCCGGCGCCAAAAGAAACGCCAGAGCTTATGGCTATAAGGGCGCAAGATTCCCCTGGGAATCCTCGGTATCCGGCGAAGAAGAGTGTGCCTGCTGGCAGTATGCGGATCATGAGATCCATGTAACTGCGGATATCGTATATGCCATTATGCATTATGTTAAAGCTACAGGCGACCGTGATTTTATAAAGAACTATGGAATCGATATAATGGTTGAAACTGCGCGTTACTGGGTAGACCGCGTGGATAAAGATATGAAGGGACGATATGTTCTTTTGTCTGTAATGGGTCCTGATGAATACCTTCCCATGACCAATAACAATGCTTACACCAATCACATGGTTAAGTTTGCGCTTGATACAACGGTTTCCTGCATCGAAGAGCTTAAGGAAAAAGGCGAGTTTGATGAAATAAAGAGTCGCTTAAATATTACCGACGAAGATATGGAGGCCTTTAAAGATGTGGCAGCCAATATCAAGATAAGCTTCAATAAAGATACCGAGATAATATTGCAGTGTGACGGATTCTATGATTTCGCAGACCTTGATTTTTCGAGGATCTGGAAGGACAGATCCCGTTGCTTCGGAGAATTTATTTCTCAGGAAAAGAATTACCGTTCCAAGGCTCTGAAACAGGCAGATGTTCTTGAAATGATGATGCTTTTCCCCGATGAATTTACCCGTCAGCAGTTCATAAGTAACTATGATTATTATGAACCCATCACCACGCATGATTCATCTCTTTCAGCTGCCGTTCACGGAATTATCGCTGCAAGGATAGGCAGAGACGATGTGGCAATGGATTTCTTGAAGCGTGTCATAGATATCGACTTGAGCGCTGACAAGAAGGGCGCAGAAGAAGGTATTCATATTGCTAACTGCGGCGGACTTTGGCAGATGGTCGTATACGGATTCGCCGGCATGAAGAGCGGTATGTGGAGTGACGAAGTAACATTCGCTCCCAATCTGCCCGAAAAGTGGCAGCAGGTTATCATTCCCATCAACTGGCATGGTGAAAAGAAGCGCTACGTCATTGACAAAAACGGCTTTGAGTTGCGTTAACCAATAAGGTTTAGTAAAATTAGCTCGGATGATTATTCATCCGAGCTTTTTGTGTAGAGCACTAAGCGAGGTATTATCGAGCATAGTGTTTATTAAGGAGGTTTTTATGGCCGGATACGGTGATTGTGATAACTGCTCCAATTATGTGTATGACGAAGAATACGATGGTTATGTCTGCATGGTGAATATGGACGAAGATGATTACGGCAGGATCATGTCGGATTCAAGATTCCAGTGCCCTTATTTCAGTGAAGATAATGAATATAAGATTGTGAGACATCAGAATTAATGGACAAGAAGAAAATGACCTGTCCCGTCGAAAAAAAGTGTGGCGGATGCAGGTATTTAAACTTAGATTACAGCGAAGAATTAAAGAATAAAGAAGACTATGTGAGAAGGCTTATAAAGCCTTATTGCAGGTTATCGGGCATTACGGGCATGGAGGATCCCTTCTTTTACCGAAACAAAGTCACAAGGGTGTTCGGTATGGAAAAAGGTAAGCCCGTTTACGGGATTTTCGAAGAAAAGAGCCACAGAATTGTAAAGACCGAAAAGTGCCTTATAGAAGATGAAAGAGCCGATGCCATTATTAATTCCGTCTGGAGTCTTCTTCGTTCTTTTAAGATAAGAGTTTATGACGAAGATACCAGAGTGGGTCTTTTACGATATGTAATGGTACGTACGGGCAGATTGACCGGAGAAGTCATGGTTACCCTGGTAACTGCGTCGCCGGTATTTCCTTCAAAACAGAATTTCTGCAAGGCATTAAAGAAGCTCCATCCCGAAATCACAACAATAGTCCAGAATGTAAATTCCAGAACAGATTCCCTTGTGCTTTCGGATAAAGAGAATGTCCTTTACGGTAAGGGATTTATTGAAGATGAGCTTTGCGGAAAGCGATTTAAAATCTCCTCAAAATCCTTTTACCAGGTCAATCCAATTCAAACGGAGATATTGTACAGAAAGGCTGTTGACTATGCCGGTCTTACAGGAAAAGAACGTGTCCTTGATGCCTATTCCGGTATCGGGACCATCGGAATCATTGCTTCCGATAAAGCAAAAGAAGTAATAAGCGTTGAACTTAACGGTGATGCCGTAAAAGACGCTAAGATCAATGCTTCCGCGAATAAGATCAAGAATATTTCTTTTTATAAAAACGACGCAGGAAAATTCATGGTAGATATGGCTAAAAAAGGCGAGAAAGTGGACGTGGTATTTATGGATCCTCCTAGGCAGGGTTCAAGCGAAGACTTTATCAAGGCCCTTCTTATCATGAAACCAAAGCGAATAGTCTACGTATCCTGCGGCCCCGAGACCCTTGCCCGTGATTTAAAGCTCTTAACCTCCGGCGGTTACAAAGTGGAATCCGCCGAATGCGTCGACATGTTCCCGAAAACAGAACATGTGGAGACTGTTGTTCTTCTGTCCCAACAAAAGCCGGATGACCATATCGAGATTGAGATTAATCTGGATGAGATTGATGCTACAGGTGCTGAAACAAAGGCTACGTACAAGAAGATTCAGAACTGGGTGCAGGAAAAGTACGGATTTCATGTAACAAATCTGAACATTGCTCAGGTAAAGCAGAGACATGGGATCATAGAGCGTGAAAACTATAATAAGCCAAAATCTGAGGATAGCAGACAGCCTAGATGCCCGGAGGAAAAAGTTAAGGCGATAGAGGATGCTTTGAGGCATTTTCAGATGATATAGTAGCAAATTTTTTACGACTTAACGTATCGTGGTTACTATGGATAGGACATGGGTGAATAGCTTCTGTTATAGTAAAGATTTATGCTGTCATTTGAGATTTTTTTGTTGACATGAAAAAATAACATGATTATACTCATAAGTAAAAATTTTAAGAGAGCAGAAAAAATATGAACTATACGTTCCTCAATAATTCTAATACACCAGATACTAATCCCGTGAACTCTAATCAGGGGATTTTTGGTGATATGAATGGTGAGGAACGACAATATATGTAATAGTAGTAATAGTACATATAAGGTAGAGTGAAGCCTCATCAGACTACATTAGTTTGATGGGGCTTTCTTTATATAAAAAATACACGGAGGATTTGTTATGGAACTAGTAAGAGTACAGGATTCTGATTATCAAAAAGCATATGAGCTTTATATGTCATTTCCGGAAAATGAGAACGGCTATATGAATAATGTATATGGTTATAGCTATGAACAGTTTCTTGAGTGGATAGAAAAAAAGAGAAACTGGTCATTGGGAAAAGAATTACCGGAGGGATTTGTTCCTGATACTACATATGTGCTCGTTGATGAAGGCGTTTATGTTGGAGTTTTCAATTTAAGGCATTGTCTGAATGATTTTTTGAGAGAAGGGGCTGGTCATATTGGCTATTGTATTTCGAAAAAATATCGTGGGAAAGGATATGCAACGAAAGGACTTGAACTTACTTTAATAAAGGCTAGACAGATGTGCATTCATGAAGTATATATGTCTGTAAATAAGGATAATCCGGCAAGTCTTCGTGTGCAGATTAAAAATGGAGCATATATTCATCATGAAAATGAGAAAGAGTATTTTACAAGGGTAAATGCGGTTGAGGAAGGCACTTCAAGGGAAGAAATCATCAACAAGTTTTATTCTCAATATGAAGAAGAAGGACGTCTTGAAAGGACCGTGCATGGTCGGCTTGAATACGCTACAACCATGAAGTATATCCATAGATTTGCTACAGAAAGTTCAAGAATACTGGAAATTGGAGCAGGAACAGGGCGTTATTCCATAACTCTTGCAAAAGAGGGAATGGATGTAACCGCAGTTGAACTGGTGGATAAGAATCTGGAAATACTTAGAGAAAAAAGCAAGGGAATTGGCAATATAAAATCGATTCAGGGAGATGCCACAAAACTGGATACGCTTGAAGATAATTGCTTCGACCTTACACTTGTATTTGGTCCTCTATATCACC
>JAEEGL011501864.1_pt1 | contig 98791 bp, 73 predicted proteins | sample 9134231 | NCBI WGS metagenome assembly JAEEGL01 (sample SAMN16246548, study PRJNA631951) | gut metagenome | biome: gut microbiome; feature: rumen; material: fiber-attached | host: Bos | place: Iran: Karaj | collected 2018-10 | reverse complement strand
TACCTACTGCGGATGGTGCCTTTCTCTTGATTGTATAAATGTAGGTTGTTGTATCACCATTTGCTGCCTTTACCTGATACTTAACTACTGTATCTGTTTCATAAGAAAGGTCTGTCACATTTCCGGTAGTATTCTTAGTTACTTCTACAAGTGTTCCCGGACCTGATACCTTACTTGTCTCACCTTCTACTATAGTTCCTGTAAGTGCTGCAGGATTAAGCTTAACTGATGTTGTCTCATTATCTACTTCTATTGTCTTTCTTACTGTGATTGCTTTAGGATCTGTAGTATCTCCGGGTGCCGGTGTCTGATCCACAACTGTAGGTGGTGCCGGTGTTACAGGCGCACCCGGTATAGGAGATGCGGTAGGTGTGATTGTTAACTCACGTGCATCATCAACAACTATAACATCGTACCTGGTTGTAGCTGTTCCAACCTTAACTGATATAACATCCGCATAAGTATCTACAATTCCCTTAATAGTAGCTGTATCAACCGTAACTGTAATATCAGAAGCTGCTACCGGAGTTCCATTCTTAGTACCTGAGGCAGTAACTTTCGCTTTAACGAGATCCTCTAAAGTATCATTATCTATAGCTTCTATAACATCACTTAGATTTAATGTTACATCATTACCTGTTGCTGTATAAACATCACTAATTGGTATATCATCTGTCTTTACTTCTGTTTTATCGGTTGGATCTGTTATAACATCCTTACCAACATAGATAAAGCCTTTGTACTTTGTGTTATCATCCGGAACACTAACTTTACAGATTATATTTTTACCTGAATCTGTAGAACCTATGGTGTATGTTTTACCTGTTCCTACAGGAGTTGCAGATATATTTCCGTCCGAATCAACTGTATACCACTCATATGTACAATCATTATTTGGAATAGTATCTGTATTCTCCGCTTTTATACTGTTATTAAGAATAGTGATAGTATCACCCGGCTTAAGTGTTGTTGCCGGTGTACTTTCTCCTGACTTAACTATGGTCGCAGAAACTATAGGTGACTTAGCTACAGTATCATCATAAATTGTGATGGTAGGATTAGTTTCTACCGTATTTGACCATAATTCAGAAGTATAATGATATTCAAATGTCAAAGTATAAGGTGTATCGTATGATAAATCTTCTTCTCCTCTTTGATCAAATGAAGTATTATTTTTATATTTAAATAAATCATGATAATAACCCGAATATGGCGTCTGCTTTATGACTAATTGGGTATTATCTCCATAAGCATCTGTTTCATAATCGATCACAAGACTATCATCATACCAAACCTTAATCATAAATTCTTTAAAGAGTGTTTTAAGATAATTATCATAATCAGTCTTTGATAATTCAAGTAACTCTTTTGCTCTTGTCATCGTGATTCTGATATTATTTGATATTATCTTGGCATCATGATTAGTATGTGTATATGTATACTCCGGTTGATTCTCTTCATCAACATTATCATATACATGAACCGTTATATCGCAGTTAGTCCAATCGACATTGCCATTATTACCTTCTAATGTCAGTGTTACATCGCCCGGCTTTGTAACATTATTAAGATCAGTAACATCTACATTTACATATTTTCCTAATTCATCTGTTACATCGGAACTATCCTCATCATTTGAAACTTTATAATCTGATAAGGCTTTTACTGCTGAAGCATCGGTATCCGATTTTTGAGCATCTACAAGACTAATATAAATATCATCTCCACTTATGGTTACTGCAATCTTTTCTACATCCAAACCTTCAAGCTCAGTCTTTGCATCCGGATCGGTTATGCTTTCGACATTAGTCCCTACATATACTCCATCTTTAAATTTCACACTTGCAGACTTCGCAGAAACCTTACATATAACTTCTTTGCCTGCTGCCGTAGCTTCTACCGTATAAACAGATGAGGTTGCTCCCGTAATTGCAGTAAGTTTATCATCATCATTTAGTATATACCATTGATAGTTTACGATCTCATCAACATCCGTATCATTGACTGAGGCGTCAGTAGCTTTGATATTATTTACATTTATCGAAATAACATCTCCAACTTTTACCTTATCTCCATCTACAACCTTTGTACCATCCTTGAGAATCTCCGCATAAGTTATGGGAAGAAGTGAAGCAACCACCGGTACACCCGGGTCATCAGGATCGGCAGAATCTTCTGAGCTTGACAATCCCACATAAACACTTCCGGGATAATCATTACCATTATCTGTACCATTAGATACCTTTACCCTAAGGCTCTTTCCGATATCTGAAGCTACCGGAGTATATGAAAGCTCTGTAGCACCTGATATGTCCTTCCATACAGAAAGATCAGTATCATATATCTGCCATTGATATTCTGCATTACTATCTGTAGCTGTTACTCCCTCTGTCATATCATTACCGGTCCATGTAGCAACGCTTACAGGCTCTCCTGCTACTACAGTCTTTTTATCGAGTGTAGCAGAAGCAAGCTTTCTATCAATAACAATTATCTTTTCATCACTTATAGTCGGTGTATCCTCGTCGGCATCATTATCAGGATCATCGTCATTTAAGTTATAAGGACTGAATTCCACTATATATCCACTGATTCCACCTGATGTAAAAGGTGTATTATATGGATTATAATCATTCCATAATCCCTCTCCACCAAAACCATATTCAAGGACATATTCCTGATGATTATTTTTATAAAAATATTCATTTGCAGCTTTTATAGGATCAGAGGCATAATACTCGTTATAATAAGGTTCTGAATCACTTGCCCAGGTATTATCAGGCTCACTGTCATTCCAAGCATCAAAATCTATATCTCTCGTGGAAGAATTGTTGAGTGAAGCATCTTTTGTACCGGTATCATTAGTTACATAAAAGCTTTGTCCGGCTTCAGGACCACATGCCCAGTACCATGTCCTGTTATCATCATTTGTAGTTCCTGCGCCCGATGCTCCTGCACCCGGATTAGCATTATCCTCATCATATATGGAATATTCCAGTATATCCCAAAGATTATTAGAGTCCATTACGCTTTTACGGGGTCTGATACCACCTATCCATGTTGTATCCGTAGAAGCAGAGCCGCCGTTAACACTTTGTGTATAATGATAAACATAATTTTGCTCATTTGAGGAGGTAATGGTAGCCAGATATCCTCTCATACCGTTAAATAATTGCTTTTTGGATGCATTATAAGCGGAATACCATGAAAAATCCTTTTGTCCGGAAGTTATGGAAACATGCCTGTAATAATGGATCTTACCATCGATAACCAAAGCACCCATCTCACCATCAAGTAATACACTGTTAGCCATTACAGAAACCTTATGCTCATCTGTTTTTGATGCACCATTTCTGTAAAATGAAAGTCCCTTTATAAAATTCTCTATCTGAGTACCTGTTATACCATTATATGAATTTCCTATAAATGTAAGCGATGTTAAATCTTTATCAGCTTCAATATCTGATGAATACTTTATCTCATCACCTAACTTTACATTTCCGTCAAGTCTGCCTTCTTTCATGGCATTTAAAACAGCAACAGAATCTGTATTTGAACTGTTTATCCTAAATGTTCCGCCATTCTCAACATTAATTGTGAAAACAGTTTGCTTTCCTGTCACATTGGCTGTTACATCCGGAAATGTATACTCGGTTTTTTCACCGTTCCAGCTAACAGCTCCAAGTGCTATAGTATCTCCCACTTTAGCCTTTGCGACCTTGCTTTTATAGACAGTCGGCACTACCACGCTTGTAAGAAGCATGGCCAATGCAATCAGCCAGGAAAGCACTCGTCTTGATGTTCTTTTGTTGAATAGTTGCTTTTTAGTAACCTTCATACTCTTCCTCCTAAAAATGTTTTGATTTAAAAAAGTAGATTAACTGATTAAAAGTGATTTACTATCTTTATGGATTCTCCCGATAAAATCTTCCTATGAAAACCCCCGATAATACGCATTATAACATCAAATGTAAGCCGGTAAATAAATTCCACGATACCTGCTTACATATAAGAATAAATACAAATACAATTATACATCTTCCATCTTTATTCTTTTTGATTTTGTATAATTGTATCATATTATTAACAATATAATTTTTTTATTTTTATTCAAGATCACATATATATTTATTATTTTATACTTTTTTTAGAATTTTTCAAGTCTTTTTTAATAATTTTGAAGTTTTTTACTGAAAAAAAGTTCGAAACAGACCGAAAGGTAAATATTCTTGCAATTACACATTTTAACAATTATAATCAGTAGATAAGCAAGCTAAGAATTATCTCAGACAATCGGAAATAAAAAAAGTGGAGGATTATCTATGCCTGATCAAAATATAGATTCTAAAGAAAACTTAAAAAATAGGATAAAAATGGCAGAAGATGAATTGATGTCCCTTAAAATGGGGATAAATCGCATCTCCATAGAGCTCAATTCTTTAAAAAATGCTCTGGATAATATGGAGACTGATGAAGCAGTAACACCTGAATCCACTCCTACTACTGTACCTACTCCATCCTATACTGTTCCGGATACATCTTATTATTCGTCTTCTCCTACACAAGCACAACCTACTCCTACTCCGTCGACGGCACAGCCTACCATGGCATCGGCACAAGCACAGTCTACTCCTACTCCGACGCCGACACAGGCACAGCCCACCCCGGCATCGGCACAGGCACAGTCACCGACCAGGTATCCGACTTCGTATCCAACTCCTTCTTCGGGTGTTAGCAAACCCCAGAAAGAGACTATGGAATCAAAGCTAGGCGGCAGGATAATGGCAGTTTCTGCATCCATACTTATATTTATAAGCCTTATCCTCTTTGCTACGGTAGTTTCAGATTACCTTACAACCGGTCTCAAAGTAGGACTGCTGTTTGTCTTTAGCTTCACACTGCTTTTAGGTGGCTTTGCAATCATAAAGAAGACCCGCTATGATACCTTCGGTCTGGCTATAGCAGGTTGCGGCTGCGGAGCAGTATTTATAACACTTTTTCTGAGCAATGTATACTTCCATGCACTGAATAACTATGTTTTATATATCATGCTTCTTTTATGGATATTTGCAACGATTTACTTTGCTGTAAAAGAGTCAGGTGTATTTCATATCATAGGTCAGGCAGGATTACTGGTATCTGTTGCATTTGGTGTAACCTCAGGCTCTGCCTTAAACATATTTATATTAACTATCTACTTTATAGTTGGCAGCATGGTTTATATTATCATGCTGATGAATGACACAAAACATACCATAATAAATCACATTACAAATATTATAAGCTGTTCCATTCTTCTTGGTAAGCTAATAGTGTCAACTGTTTCATATATATTTTACTCGACACACTCTTATTTGGGAGAAGGGTACTCTAGGATAGATGAACTTATAAATCTCGGTAATCTTTCTCTTGCGCACCCCCTGGCTTACTCTGCTATAGCTCTTATCATATACCTTTTGGTTATGATTTTACTGATACAGTTTAAAAGAGAAAAGCTTAAAGGTCTTTTCTCCATTATTTACTATATTCTGGCGGGTGTTATTACAACCATACCTGCACAGTACCTTTTCGAAAATTCGGATACCCGCTCTACTGTTTCCGGTCTAATCGGTATAGCACTTCCAATAATCTTACTTATCTACATAGAGTATGATTACAGGAATGAAAAGAAAGAGCTTTATAAACCGGATATGATTATCCTATACATATTTACAACTCTTGGAATATGTATAAGCTCAAACCTCATACTTCCCTTACAGAAAAACACAGGATGTATATTAATTGCACTTCCTTTTATGATAATGGGATATGTAAAGAAGGATATGCGATATAAGCTTTCTTCCCTGCTTTTATCCTTTGTATTTATATTTAATACCGATATAAATCCAATATATAAAGCATTTGCCCTTTTGATAATTGTAATCCTTTACAATGTAATGATGATTATTGCTAATAAGTCAAAGATGGGCGAGGAACACACAGTTATTAAAATCATCTTCCATATCTTTCAGTGTGCTGCTGTAATTGCGATATTTGCATGTTTTGCCAATAATGATATCATAGATGAAGAAATAGCACTTTACATGATTATCCTTTTTGCGGGAGTCCTAAATACGTATGTAAATAAAACCGGTTTTTCCATGCATTTAGTCAAGACACACATTGCTATAAGAGTAGTTACCTGTATAATAAATGCAATACTGATGTTTGCCCTGCTTATGGCACTTATATATGACTCAGACGATGATTTTCTTCACTTCCTCTATATCATAACAGGTGTAGGAATCTTCATGGTAAATGCACATAACCTTTTGCAAGATCGAAAAAATGTTATCTTCGGTATATATGTAGGCTTAAAATTTACAGTCCTTATGATATGCATACTGTTTTCTTTTGAAACTCCGGGTTACCTGATAAGTATATGTTGCTTTGTCTTTTCAATAATCTCGATACTAGGCGGTTTTATTTGGAAGTATAAAGCACTTCGTTATTATGGACTTGCCCTCTCCTTTATAAGTATTATAAAGCTTATGGTGGTTGATATTGAATACAGAAGTACCATAACAAGAGCTCTTTGCTTCCTTATAAGCGGTATTCTTTGTTTTGCTATCAGTATGATTTATAATATCGTAAATAAACGTATTAGTGATGAGTAGGACACAAAAAAAACAGCCGGAAATTGTCTCTCCGACTGAAAAAAGTTACTAATTATCGATTGTTACATTTATAAATTTATCCAGAGTGAAGGAATATATATACATCTCCTTCACTCTTTTTTTAAGGAGACCTTCGAGAGCTTCAGAGTAATATTTAAACTGCTCCTTATACCTGTCGATAAGTTTATTTTTAAACCAATTTGGATTACCTGACATCTTATCTGTCTTATAATCTATAAGTATTAGTTCTCCGTCATCGTCTACAAAGAAAAGATCTATGATACCCTGAACTATTGTTTTTTTACCATCTATCACATATTCTTTCAAAAAGGGCTGCTCTTTAAAGCACTTCCCTTTTACAGCAGCGCTCATTATTCGTTCAATTAATGAGTAGTCCGAATTTTGGGACAGCGATACAAACTTTTTCTTATCAAGGTTATCTGCCTGCTCTTTTGTAATTACCTCTTTTTTTATAAGTTTCTCTATGCAACTCTCTATATATGCTTCATCCTGATAATCTTTTGCATGAGTAAAATCAAAATCAAACATAAAGATATGGTAAAGAGTTCCGAGAGAAGCCCCATCTATACTACTGTTATCTATTTGCTTCAGCGCAGTCGTAGGATAGTTTTCTTCGAAATCACTATGCATCAATGTAAAGCCTTCACTTTGATATGAAGTATTCTTTAGTTCTGAAACGCTTTTCTTTGCCTTTGTAAGCCTTTCTTCTTCATATGGATAGTGATAATCCCTTTGAGCTCTTAAAAGCTTTACTATCTGCAAACTTATGCTTTCATCAAATATCTTAGTTTTACTCTCTTTTCTCTTTTTTTCATCTGTAGCCTTTGTTGAATCATACTCTAAAACATTATCTCTATGCAGTATCCTTATGGAAAGACTTGGATACTCATACATTAAATCAAGTTTATCAGCTCTTAATGTGGATTTATCACTATGAAGTCTGTATATACTTAACTGTTCAACATAGGCAGAAACCAGCGGCATAAAATCTATTTCCTCATAGAAACATCCAAGTATCCAGTCCAGATAGTTGGACTTGGATTCAAGCTCCTTATAATCTGTCAAATAAGCTTGAGCATGCTTATCAAATAATTCAGTATACGAATCTGCAATTTCTTTATCCTCTTTTAAGCCGGCTCTAAAATCACCAACCATTATAAGTTTTTCTTTAGCTCTGGTAAGTGCTACATAAAGTACTCTTTGCTCTTCTTCCTTAGAAAGCTTCTTTGTTCTTTGGGCAAGGTACTTTTTAAATGTAAAAGTTTTTTTAGTATGAAGATCGTAATTAAAATCATCTACTCCAAGCCCGTATTTATCATCTATTATACACTTATCACCGGAGTCTTTTAGATTAAAATCATTTCCAAGATTTGAAACAAAAACTATAGGAAATTCCAGACCCTTACTCTTATGTATGGTCATTATTCTTACAGCATCGCTTCCTTCTCCCATAAGACCCGCTTCTCCCATGTCAATATTACCGCTTTTTAGACTATCTATAAAATCTACATATTCATATATACTTCTGCTTCCACTTGATATAAAGCTATAAGTTTTCTTCAGAAGTGCATCAAGGTTTGCCTGTTTTTTTTCTCCATCTTTCTGAACTGTACAAAGATCATAATACCCCTCTGTATAATATAAATCATATAATATTTCATAGACATCGGTTGTCTTTGCTTTTTTTCGGTAAAGTGCAAGTTTCTCTAAAAAGATTAAAAGCTTAGGTATTTCTTTTCTCCGTTTATCATCCTTATAGGTATCTACATACCTAAGAAGAGCATGATAATAATATCTTTCTTCTTTTGCTATTATTCTGATATTTGCCAATGTATGTTCACTTATACCTACAAATGATGACTTAAGTACATTTGCAAGAGGGATATCCTGCAAAGGATTATCAATTATTTTAAGATATGAAATCAGGTTTTGAATTTCATGGGCCTCAAAAAATCCGGTTTTACTCTCACTAATAACCGGAATCCCCATCTCTTCAAGTGTCTTTTTATACTGCTCTGCAAATGACGAAGTGCTTCTTAACAGTATCACGATATCCTTATAGCAAACTCTTCTTTTAACAGGATTATTATCTTCATCTCTATCAGAAATAAGCATCGATTCATCGGACATCAATTCATAAATTCTCTTTCCGATAGCTGCTGCCATTGCCTGTGCTTTTGTAAATAAATTATCATTATCATCTCTAACTACTGTTGTATCTACAAGCATTAGTTCAGAGTTATACAGATTATCTCTTTCGCCATACAGTCCGCCGTACTTAAGAGAGGCAGAATCATCATAATCTATTCCTCCAAAGTTCTTTGTCATCAGCTTACTAAATATAGTATTAGATGTTTCCAGTACATTTTCACGACTTCGATAATTTCTATCAAGATTTATAAGAATCTCCTTACCTTCACGAGAACTATCAGCCTTTTCAATATATTCATTTTCTTTCTCATAGGTATCATACTTTTTTATAAAGAGGTCGGGCCTGGCTGACCTAAAGCTGTATATACTTTGCTTTACATCTCCTACCATGAATACGAAAGGTCTTTTAGATACAGTTTCACCTTTTATGGACATAAGAATTGCTTCCTGTAAAAGATTACTGTCCTGATATTCATCTATCATTATATGAGTATACTTTTTCCCTAAATCACGAGCAATTAAAGAGGGTTTTAGATTGCCTTCATTATCTTCGACCGTAAGAATACTTAATGCAATATGCTCTATATCATTAAAGTCCATAACAGTATTATCATGCTTAAGACGACTAAACTCTTCATGAAGAGTTCTTAGAGTTTTTATAATTGCATTAACAAAGCTTCTTTCATGCATAAGTGATTCTTTTAATTCTTCAAAAGAAAGCATAAAGTAATCATTTGTAATTACATTTATCTTTCCGGAGGAGAGAGCATAATAATCACGATACTTTTTAGCATCATCCTTTGCTTTTTTTTCTTCATCATTAAGATTTCTGGACGTCGTAAATCTATCAAAGGAAGTAGATTCTAATCTATCATATAACTCGTTAAATGTTGGTTTACCTCTATCATTATCTGACTTTAATATTAGTTTTAACTTGTTTATATCATTTTCAATTAAATCTATGTTCTTATTGAAGCACTCATACCCTTCCAGCTTTTCCTTCGCCTTTTCCGCCATAGAAATACACGTCTTGACAGACGAACATACATCATCGATAAGATTTTCCATCCAATTATCCGGATTATATATATAATTATCAGAGTCGGTATTATAGAGTCTGTCCCAATTTTCGGACTCTATATCATAAAAGCACTCTATATCTCTTAATAACTTTTCAGGAACAGGATTTGTAAGTATTTGTCTGTAAAGCTTTACAATCAAGCCTTTAAAACCACTTATATCCTTCCATCCCGAAAGGCAATTGATTATGTTATCAAGTTCTTCACTATCCTCATCCTCATATCTTTTATCAATTGTCTTTTCAAGCGCTTTATCGAGTAGAAGCACCCCCTCATCTTCATCTAAAATCGATACACTTGGATCAAGTCCCTCACACTCATAGAAATAATTATTAATTATAAATTTACAAAAGCTGTCGATAGTACAAATCTGAGCAGAATTAGTCATGGTTATCTGCTTTTCAAGTCTCTCTATTAACTTATGATCCGCATCTGCGTCCAGTAATGATATCTGATTTAAAAGCTCCTTCTCAAGTCTTTCCTTCATCTCTCCTGCAGCAGCCTTGGTAAATGTAACGACAATAAGATTATCTACATCTAACTTATCCTCAATTATCATCCTTACTATACGCTCTATAAGAGCTGCTGTTTTTCCGGAACCTGCTGCCGCAGATACAAGGAGGTTTGCATTTCTCCAATCTATTACTCTTTTTTGATTTTCATTCCACTCTGCCACTATTCTCCTCCATATCGATTTTTATAATTCATAAGCACTTTTTGATGCTTTTTTCCTTTTACTTCCTGATAAATATTTCTATTTTTATAGTGATTTTTTTATCATATCCAAAGCAATCTGATTTTTCACATCTTTATGAACATTGTACCCATTGCTTTCCTTATCAAATCCGCATACAGAATTGTAGAGACAATAATCACATGCTTTACCTGAAGGCTTATTTTGATTATCCATATGCATAAAGGGATAAGTTTCTATATCGCCATTATTTCTTTTCTGAGCTAATTCGGTTATTTTCCTATCCGCATACCTTATAAGCTCTTCCATTTCTTCTTTATCAACTATATTTGCCTTTGTATAAGAGTCAGGCTCCCCCTCCTTAGTTGTAGTAAATTTAATCACCTGTGACTTTGCTTTTTCTGCATATCTAAAACCGGTATCGCCATTTGTGTATACTAAAGAATTATCAAATGTCTTTATGGTAGATGGACTTTTTTCAAATAGTCCTTCAGACCTCATATCTTCTTCTCCGTTTTCCGTAAAATCATCCTTAATATTATAGTAAAATACACCGGCAGGCATGATTATCTTATTTTTCGCCTTTTTTTCAAGTTTTTCCATACTTGATTTCATATATACAACCATCTGAAGCTGTAATCCGTAAAACAAATCTGATAACGAAACCTTTTTATTTCCGGTTTTATAATCTGTAATCCTAATAAAGAGTGCATCCTGTTTTTCTCCGGTTTTCATATCCTCATATACACCCTCTGCTGTATCTACCCTGTCAATTACCGCTTTAAGAGGTATGGGTGAATCAATCTCATATATAACTTCGCTTCCTTCGGTTTTATAGTTTCCTGCCTTCATCTGCTCTCTTATGGCATAAACATTTCTAAGAAAAACATCCTTGAATCTTTTGAGAGTTGCCTGCCCTCTCTTTCCCTCAAACAGTCCTGGATTTTTTATTTCTTCACAGGTTTTATCAAAGGCTGAATTCGCATGAATGCTAAAATCATCATCATCAAATGTAGCAAAATCCCCTCGATTTTTTTTCATGGATCTCACAAGATTATTCAAGGCGCTGTGTATGATATTTCCGATAATTATGGGGTCAATCCTGTGAATCGCTCTCTCCTTAAGACCGATGCCATATGATAAAAGATAACTATATGGACATGCAGCGAGACTCTCTAACTGGGATATACTAAATTCCTTATCCTTATAAAGCTCTTCTATAGTGTCTTTATCTATTTTTTCCATATTATCTCCGATTATAACCTTATCATTCCACTCATCTATTATTTCTTCGGAAAAACCGGTTTTAACTGCCTCTATATATGTGTCAACTAACTCTTGGGCTCCGGCACGATAATTTCTGATGCTATTCAAAAGATAGGTCTTTCCAAAGTCATCGTAGAGGATTTCTTCAGGTAAACTTTTTGCATATGACTTTTCTGCTTCCGGAAATATACTAATTAATCTGTTAATTACAAAAGCCGGGTTAGCAGCTTTTCCTTCCGCATCGTTCATAAAGTAAGATATATAAAGCTTTTTTGTTGCTTTTGAAAGATTTATAAAAAGCTTATATTCATCTTCTTTGTTTTTTTCATATACTCCGGGAGATAACTTAACTGGTCTTCCTTCAAACTCCTTTGATGCTATATATTCTCTTTCTGATTCATTTATTATGCCTCCTCCCATACGACTTCCCGGTATGAAACAATCATTGGTGCCAATCACAAAGAGATACTTTACACTATCAAGCTTTGAACTTACTGCGTCACCAAAAAGTATGCCATCCTTTTCGGGAAGCGCTCCTATCGAGGCCCTCTCTATTCCTCCTATATATATGTCATAAAACTCTCTTAATGTACACTCTGTATCACCTAATAAAAGTTTCATGGATTCAAAAAGACTAAGTAGTATGGGATAAGCCTGATGAAACTGATTCTCTTTTTCTAAATCAAGAGCTTTTTCTGCATCTGATCGCAAAGATTCAAGCTTTTCCTTTATTTTAAGAGAATCAAAAAGAGTTAATAGATTGTCTATATAAAAACCGATGGTATGCTTTCCGGTATGAAGTTTTTTTATGATTTCACCGAAAATGTCCATAAATTTTTGTCTTGTAATCTCGGGATTTTCTTTAAAATCCTTTTCATCTTTAAACTCATTATCCTCTTCATCCGGATTTAGTACCTCTTTATTCTCTGATTGACCTTCCGGCTCTATTCCCTCCATAGTCCACTCCTTCTGCCATATAGAGTAACCTCTTTTACCGGTAGCAAGAAGCATATTTTCCAGTTCATCAACCTCATTTTCATTAAACTCTAAAAAAGGACCTTTTAGTATTCTACATACATAAGAAGTATCAAGATCCAGCTCAATCATACGTATGATATCAGACGTAAATCGAAATAGCACGTTTTCTGCCAAAGGAACTTTTTTATCTATAAATACAGGAATGCTATGTGAAGAAAAACTTCTTTTGATTAAATGAGCATAATTATCTACATCTCCTGAAATAATAGCAATATCTGTATAGTGAATTCCATTATTCTTCTCTTTGATAAGAATATTTTTTATATTTTTAATAAGAAATTTTACCTCATCTTCTGCTGTTTTAAAACTGTTGATAAAAATATTTTTATTCACACTGTTAAAGCTCTTTTTACCTCTTCTGAAAAGCCTTTCGCGTAAGAAATCAAATTCATTACTATCATCAGAGTTGTCCTTTTCGGTTATTTCCACTGATATATCTTCTACATCAATTATCTCGGATGCGCTTTTGACTATGCGATCTACAGTATGCTTTACAGGATCAAAAATCTTATCGCAATATCCGCTTACTATTCTTTGATTGGTTGAAAATGTTATATAAACATTATTACATCTTTCGAGCAGATTTTGTATTATCTCAAACTGATAATACATAAATCCCATAAATCCGTCTATATATATGTCTGCACCATCTATCAATGTACAAGGGAGAAGCTTTTGATTATCATCTCTTTTACTTAAAAGCTTATAGAGAAGTTCAAGAGAGCTGTTACTTGGACGCATCTTCTTTTCTTTTAAGTATTCTTCATAGCTTTTAAAAATAAGGCAAACATCTCTCAGGCGCATACAAAGCGAAGCCGGAGTATCATCATCCTTCTCCATAGACTCTATGATTTTTGATAGATCATCAGAATCATAACCATAATTTTTAAACTCATCGATAAGATCCGTTATTTCAAAAACTATCCCATTAATTCTTGCATTATTTTTAAAATATAAGAGCTCTTTCTCTTTTTTAATAATTAAATATCTTATGAGCATATTTTGATTAATATCATCCAAAACAGTTTCGTTTGAGTGACCAAGTTCTGTAAAAAGTCGATAGGAAAGACGCGAAAAACTGAGGACCTCGGTAAACATAAGACCTCTGCCCTCAGTTTTTTCTATAAACTTTTTTTCCATACTATGAGAAAAGCTCTCAGGAACTATAACAAATCTTCTCTTATATTCTTTTCCTGTTTTTTTCGAATCATCTATAATTTTATCAACAATATAAGTGCTTTTTCCACTTTGTGGTTTTCCGAATATTAAATGTAATTTACCCATTTTTTAAATTCTCTCTTTCAAAAATTATAATAGGTTAATAACCTTTATTTTTAGTTGCATTGTAATGATGGGTTCTTGCTTTCATACACCACTTTTTATATGTAGTACGCTTAGAAGTGGGCTTTTCCTCCATTTCATACCTTATTGCGCGCCAAAAATTTTTCTGAATATTTTGATTTAATCCGGGACAAACACGCTCAGAGAAATTCATGAATTTTTCCTTATCTGTGAAGATAAAATCATATTCCCATGTACTCTCTTCTTCCTCTCCGGATTCTATATTTAATTTTAATATGCTTTTGGGTAATTCTGAGTTCTCATCCTCTGCTTTAAGCTCTTCTAACTCTGCCTCATCATAAGAAATCTGAAGATGATCATGTAACTCTAAACTCCTATGATCTATAATTATACTTATGTGAAGCTTACCTTTTTTATCTATCTTTTTTTCATTCCAAAGAAGCATAAAGTTGTCGGATTTATCACGAAACAATACATTTTTAAATTCATCGAGTACGGCTAGAGTAGACTCCGTAAAAGATAAGTATCTCCCTTTTTCAATCGGAAGTATGTCTTCCGAAACTATTTTCAACCCCATATAAACCTCCACTGAATTGCTGTCTATTATTTTACCATATACATATAGCATTTGTAAACTGTGTTGGAGCAGTAAAAAACCCCGGTAGCACTTTACTACCGAGGTAAAATAGTTTTTTATGAATCTAATTATCCTTTAACAGAACCAATCATAATACCCTTTATAAAGAACCTCTGAAAGATTGGGTATACAAATAAAATCGGTAATACTACGATTACAGATACTGTCATCCTTATGGATGTAGGTGTCTGCTGTGTAGCTGCATTAACAATAGCACCATTATTATTTCTTACCATAGAAGCAAGTGAACTTGCCTGATTAATATAGGTGTAAAGCAGATACTGTAAAGAATAAAGACCTTGGTCTGTTATATAAAGCAGCGTATCCTGAAAAGCGTTCCACTGTGCAACTACAGAGAATATGGCTACGGTTGCAAGTATAGGTTTAGAAAGGGGCAGTATGATACCGGTAAAAATCTTTATAGTCGATGCACCTTCAAGTGCAGCCGCTTCCTGCAGTGATTCAGGAATTGATTCAACATATGTTTTAACCAAAATTATATTGAATGGCTGAACTACTGCAGGTAATATATATACAAGAAAGTTGTCAGTCAAATGGAGATTCTTCATGGTTATGTACATAGGTATAAGGCCTGCATTAAAGTACATGGTTATAACGAAAAATCTGTACCAAAAGGTTCTCTTCCACATTCTCTTCTGTGTAAACATATATCCCAAAAAGGCAGATGCCATAACAGTGCAAAATGTACCGATAACTGTCCTTAACAACGATATAACGGTTGCCCTTCCCATACCTCTGATATTAAGCACATCTATATAATTATTCAAATGTATCCCCTTAGGTATGAAATTCACAGAACCATTTGCACTCAAATCATTGGCACTTAAAGTATTTATGATCATATAATAAAACGGATATGCACAAACAAAAGCAAGTATTATAAAAACAGCAATTATAACTCCGTTAAAAATAGTATTGAATATCTTTGTCTTCTTCTTTTTCTTCGTTATCGAAAGGTCCGGTCTTGAGCCCGGTGCCCTTCTTGATTGAGTTGTGACTTGTTTTCCCGGTGCCTTGTCTGCTTGAACTTTTCCGGCACTTCCCGGCGCCCTGTATTTATTATTAGATTCCATGTTAAACTTATATCCTCCGATCCTGGATTGTATGAATTGTTATGTAAAACCCTTATTATATGATGCTTTCTCCTCTGGTCTTCTTTGAAACAAAATTAACCAGAGAAAGAAGTACAACACTTATAATGGTTTTCAACATACTGATTCCGGATGCAAGAGAAAGACTTCCTCCTGTCATACCAATATTGTAAACATATAAATCCAAAACCTGTATGTGCTCCTTATTAAATGAATTTTGGAACACATAGTACTGATCCATACCATTATTTAGGAAGTTTGCAATAGCCATCATGAGAAGAACCATAAATGTTGGCATAAGCTGTGGTATGGTTATATATCTGATAAGCTGCAGACGGCTTCCACCCTCAACCCGCGCTGCTTCGTAAAGCTCCGGAGATATGGTGGTAATCGCCGCAAGATACATAATAGCACCCCATCCAAGACCCTTCCATATGCTCCAAAGAGTCATCCAAAGATATGTATGCTTATCGCTGTCCAAAAACTTAATAGGATTTGTTATTATTCCAAGATGATTAAGTAATGTATTTATCATACCACTGTCAGAAAAAAGACAGAATGCTATGGAGTAAACCATTACCCAGCTGATAAAGTTTGGAAGAGCTGTAAATGTCTGTACTATATTTTTAAATTTTTCTGATTTTATTTCGTTTAAGAAAACTGCAAAAAGCATAGGTAATATAGATGTAATAATACCAATAGTACTCATGACAAATGTATTCACGAGAACCTGAGCCATCTGTTTCATCTGTACTTCATTACCGAAAAGCATCTTAAACCACTTAAGACCTACGAACTCACTTCCTGATATTCCAAGTGTCGGATTGTAATCAAAGAAAGCATATATCCAACCGTGTAGTGGAAAATAAGAAAAACATAATGTAAGTATAATAAAAGGAACTATATATAAGAAAAGCTTAAAGCTTCTCTTTTTTGCAATTTTTTTGTTATACTCTCTGGTTGATTCATCCAAAGCTACCGCTTCTGCAGGGTTTGTCGGACTCTTTCTTTCATGGCGCTTCTTACTCTTTTTCTTTACTTCAAGAGCCTTAGCTTCCTCAGCTGCCTGCTTTAGAAGCATGATTTCTTTTCTTTCCTGCTCTCTTCTTTTTTCTTCTAATTCTCTTTGTACTCTGACAAAGCTTCCTATCTCTCCTAAAGCTTCTCCAAATTCTTTAGCTTCCTTCTTTTTGGTTGCCAATTCGAGCTCTTGAAGAACGCTTTTATCGGAATCTGTATCTATGGAAAAGCCCGCATCAGTTCCCGATGTTATCTTGTCTGACATTTTTCCCCCTCTGTAATATGTATTAATATTCTATCTGTTTTTTTGCACAAAGGGGAGTATAGCACCATTCAATTATTAAAACAAGTGTTTTTTTAAGTCTCTTCACTAATTATGTTATTAATCCATACGCCCTTTTTAAGAAGTATTAATCCTATCAGACACTTTATAAGATCTGCCATATGTACTATAAAGAATATCCATATAACATCAAGAGATGTATAACGACTAAGCACATAAGCTATAGGAACACTTACAACCATCATGAAAACACTGTCAAAAAGGAATGTTATGATGGTTTTTCCACCTGATCTTAAGGTGAAGTAAGCAGTATGTAAAAATGCATCCTTTGGCATGATAACAGCCTGAACCATGATAAAGCTTGCAGCCAGAGCCTGTGCCTGTGCGTTGGTATTGTAAAGCTTTGGATAAAGACCTGATGTTACAAACATGATAGAGCCTATCACTATTGAATTAAATATGGAAAATGCAATTATCTTATTATCCTGATCCTTAGCCTCTTCCATTTTTCCGGCTCCGAGTAGCTGACCTATAATAATCGCAACCGCATCTCCCATAGCTATAAATACAATATTAAATACATTATTAATGGTATTTGCTATATTGGTGGCGGCAATTACATTTAATCCCCTTATAGAGTACGCTTGAGAAAGCATTGCTATTCCTATAGACCATATGGATTCATTTACAAGAAGCGGAAGCCCCTTTACAAAAAAGCGTTTTACCAGATATCTAGGTATATAAAAGGATTTTAGTACATTATTAAAGTATGTATGCTTGTCCTTGTGCCTAAGTACCCATACAATCATTATTGACATCTCTACAAACCGGGCTATTACCGTTGCTATGGCAGCTCCGTTAACACCAAGCTGTGGAAGTCCTGCTTTACCGTATATAAGCAGATAGTTTAATATCAGATTTACAAATACAGCCACAATTCCGGCTCTCATAGGAGTTATGGTCTCTTTACACTCGCGAAGAGTCGAAGATATAACTATGGATATCAGTATAGCAGGGAGACTAAAAAGTTCTATATGCATGTATCCAAGCGCATAGGATAGAGTTGCCTTAGGGTCACCTCCGTCACTCTCTCCGTTTAGGTAAAGCTGAACCAAATCCTTGCCCCATATTAAAAATACAGTCACACACAGGGCTGTGAGTATAGCTCCCATAATAAGCTTATATCTAAAGGTATAACGTATACCCTCATCATCTTTATTTCCACAATACTGTGCAGTAAATATGCCGACTCCCGATACACCTCCGAATATACATAAAAAATATATAAACATGAGCTGATTTACGATTGCAACGCCTGACATCTGTTCTGTACCAACCTGTCCAACCATGAGATTATCAAGCATATTTACAAAGTTTGTTATTCCGTTTTGTATCATTATAGGGACTGCAATTTTTAGCAGGTTATTATAAAATTTTCTGTCTCCGATATACTTTTTCATTAAAGCCCGCATATATCATCTCTCCAATCTAACAATTTACTCTGAAGAATTATCTTTTTCAATTTTTTCAAAAATCTTATTAATTATATAAGCATCACAATACAAAATATATGAAAATCCAAACAAAAAAAATGGTATTCTTAGCAAGACTACAAAGTATAAAATTGACGCTATTAAAGCAGTTATAACATGAATAAGCATAGTTTTTGATATATATGCCATGCTTATATATAAGGCGTTTTTTAAGGTTACTCCTACACTTTCATCATATCTTGCATTTAGTGCAAAGACATAAGGAAAAACTGAAATATATATAATCATTATCAGTACAATTATTACAAAAATAATCGTAAATATTATGCTTTTAAATTGCATCCAAAAAAACAAATTAACAGAAAGAATTACTCCTGTTATCAGCATTATGATCGATAAAATCAGGGACCTCGATATATTTTCCTTAAATTTAATCCTATAGGTCTTAAAAAATGGTACATGTTCATGTCTTGCTTCACTAATTAAAATACTGTACATAGCATTTAATGCAGGACCTATAGTTACTATGGGAATACATGAGATCATAAATAAAAAATTCAATAATATAAAATCAGCAAGACTTCCCATGAAGCGCTGTAATGCTGAGTTGTATTTAAATGGATTCATGATTATCTCCTTTTTTTAGTTACGAATCCGTGTACATCAGTAAAAAACCGCCAAAGCAATAAAGATCTTTGGCGGTTCTTGTTTTTTATAAATAAGCATTCCTAAAATAAGGATTCAGAAATAAGCATACTAATCTATATTTTACTGAATTTCCTCATGCCATGACTGTAAGCTGTTTACATCACTCTTAACATGCTTCTTAAGATGCTTGATACCATTAGCTGCTGCAAATGCTGCTGCCATAGTGGTTATATAAGGAACTCTTGCCTTAACTGCAGCCTTTCTTAAGTAGCTGTCATCATGGATGCTGTCCTTCTTAACAGGAGAGTTGACAATAAGCTGAATATTACCGTTTGTTATAAGGTCAAGTATATTTGGTCTTCCTTCATAAAGCTTCTTAACCTTTTCAACCGGTATATTATTCTCTTTGATAAGCTCATATGTTGTACCCGTCGCAACAATCTTAAAGCCTGCTTCATCGAAAAGCTTTGCAAGTGCAGGAACCTCAGGCTTATCCTTACGATTAACAGATATGAGAACTGTTCCCTCGAGAGGAAGTGTTGACTTAGCAGCTTCCTGTGCCTTGTAGTAAGCTCCTCCCACAGAACGTGAAAGCCCGAGAACCTCACCTGTTGATCTCATCTCAGGTCCGAGAAGAGGATCAACCTCCTGGAACATATTGAATGGAAATACAGCTTCCTTAACTCCGTAGTAAGGAATATTCTTTTCTTTAAGTTCACTGACAGGTGATGGACGTCCTGTAAGAGAAGATGTAATAATATCTGTAGCAAGCGGAACCATACTGATACCACAAACCTTAGATACAAGAGGTACTGTTCTGGAGGCTCTTGGATTAGCCTCAAGCACGAACACCTTATCACCCTCGATAGCGTACTGCATATTCATAAGTCCCACAACATGCATCTCTTCTGCAATCTTACGTGTATAATCTTTTATTGTCTTTAAATTCTCTTCTGATATATGCTTTGAAGGTATGATGCAGGCTGAGTCTCCGGAATGAACTCCTGCAAGCTCTATATGCTCCATAACAGCCGGTACGAAAGCGTGTGTTCCGTCGCTGATAGCATCTGCCTCACACTCCATGGCATGATTTAAAAATCTGTCGATAAGGATTGGTCTGTCCGGTGTTACTCCAACTGCTGCAGCCATGTAATCCTTCATAGCTTCATCATCGTAAACTACCTCCATTCCACGTCCGCCAAGTACGTAGGAAGGACGAACCATAACAGGATAACCAATCTTATTTGCAATACTGATAGCTTCCTCTACATCTACTGCCATACCTGCCTCAGGCATAGGGATTCCAAGCTTATCCATGATAGCTCTGAACTGATCTCTATCCTCTGCAAGGTCAATAACCTCAGGAGATGTTCCAAGTATGTTGACACCGTACTTCTTAAGGTCTGCAGCCAGATTAAGTGGTGTCTGTCCACCGAACTGAGCTATAACTCCAACCGGCTTTTCTTTATTATATATACTGAGCACATCCTCAAGTGTAAGTGGCTCAAAGTAAAGCTTATCAGATGTATCGTAGTCGGTTGAAACTGTCTCAGGGTTACAGTTAACTATGATCGTTTCAAAACCTAGTTTCTTAAGTGACTGAGCTGCGTGAACACAGCAGTAATCAAACTCGATACCCTGTCCTATACGGTTAGGTCCGCCACCTAAGATCATAATCTTTGGTTTATCTTCATTTATTTTATTATTATCAGGTGCATTGTAGGTTGAGTAGAAGTATGAAGCATCCTCTGTACCGCTTACATGCACATAATCCCAACTCTCTGAAACTCCAAGTGACTCTCTTTTCTCTCTTACGGTTTCCTCCGGAATCTCTAGGATTTCACTTAAGTACTTATCTGCAAATCCATCCCTCTTAGCCTGTATAAGCAATTCATCAGGACAAAGAGAACCTTTATACTTAAGTATTTGTTCTTCCTCTTCCACAAGCTCCTTCATTTGCTGGATAAAGTAGTGCTTAACCTTTGTGATTTCAAAGATTTCATCTACAGTTGCACCCTTTCTGAGTGCCTCGTACATTACAAAATGCCTCTCACTTGAAGGTGTAATAAGCTCATGTAAAAGTTCTTCTTTACTAAGCTTATCGAAGTTCTTTACATGTCCGAGACCATGTCTTCCCTTCTCTAACGAGCGAATAGCCTTCTGAAATGCTTCTTTATAATTCTTACCGATACTCATAACCTCGCCTACGGCTCTCATCTGAGTACCAAGCTTATCCTCAACACCCTTGAACTTCTCAAATGCCCAGCGTGCAAACTTAACAACAACATAGTCTCCATCAGGCTTATACTTATCAAGTGTTCCATACTTACCACAAGGAAGATCCTTGAGTGTAAGTCCTGTAGCAAGCTTAGCTGAAACAAGTGCTATAGGGAAACCTGTAGCCTTAGAAGCAAGAGCTGAAGAACGTGAAGTACGTGGGTTAATCTCTATAACTATAACTCTGTCGGAAACAGGATCATGAGCAAACTGAACATTGGTTCCACCAATAACTTCAATCTTATCTACAATCTTGTAAGCCTGCTCTTGAAGTCTTGCCTGTAAATCCTCACTTATGGTAAGCATAGGAGCTGTACAGAAGGAATCACCTGTATGAACTCCCAGTGGATCTACATTTTCTATGAAGCATACGGTAATCATATTACCTTCTTTATCTCTTACAACCTCTAATTCAAGCTCTTCCCAGCCCATAACAGATTCTTCTACGAGAACCTGTCCAACCAGTGAAGCCTGAAGACCTCTGGCTATGACTGTTCTTAACTCATCTTTATTGTACACAAGGCCTCCGCCTGCGCCACCCATGGTATATGCAGGACGAAGAACTACCGGATAACCTAATTCATCAGCTATCCTTAAACCATCCTCAACACTATAGGCAACTTCACTTCTTGCCATCTCTATTCCGAGAGAATCCATAGTTTTCTTAAATTCTATACGATCCTCGCCTCTCTCTATGGCATCAACCTGAACACCTATTACTTTAACATTGTATTTATCAAGTATACCAAGCTTATTTAACTCAGCACATAAATTAAGACCGCTCTGACCACCTAAGTTAGGTAAAAGGGCATCGGGTCTTTCCTTTTCTATAATCTGCTCCATACGTTCTGCATTTAAAGGCTCGATGTAAGTAACATCCGCCATCTCAGGGTCCGTCATGATAGTAGCGGGATTTGAGTTAACAAGTACTATCTCATATCCAAGACTTCTAAGGGCTTTACAAGCCTGTGTTCCGGAATAATCGAACTCGCACGCCTGACCTATGATAATAGGACCGGAGCCGATAATAAGTATCTTTTTGATGTCAGTTCTCTGTGCCATGATAATCCTCCTAAAAAAAATCTAAACTAATTTATTTTATCAAAACACTTATTAATTGTCTATGATTTTTTATTATTATAAATCGAAAAAGGAGAGGACCTTATCCTCCCCTTTATAATAGGCTTTTTGTATATTACTCAGATGCACTCTTAATCTTTTGGCAAATACTTGTATACTCCTCTACAAATGAATCGAAATCCTCCAAGATGAAATCATATTCTCCATCTCTTGCTGCAAATTCATGTTTCTTAGCCCTTTCACTAAACGCTCCAAATCCGATAGTAGCCATACTTCCCTTTATACTATGAGCTTCAATTCGGTATGATGCAAAATCCTTTTTTTGTATGTTTCCTCTCATCCTGTCTATTCTTTCATCACACTCTCCATACACATCGCCCATTATTTCCTTTAAAAATGCCTCATCTCCGGCACAATAGTTAATGGCGGTATCATAATCAAAGCCTTCTATTGCAGATATCCTGCTCTTATAATCCAAATCACTCAAAGACCTGGAATTACTCTTTTCTTTAATGCCTGTATCAACGATTTTCTCTTCAGGAAGATATTTTTTAACTACTCCCTCAAGTACTCTATAGTCTATCGGTTTTACTATATAATCAGCAAATCCTGCTTTCATATACATATTTCTGCTTCCTGCTACAGCATTGGCAGTTAATACAATTATCGTCGTATCATGATTTAATGATTCTTTATCATCTCTTATTATCTTTAAAGTCTCGATTCCATTAGGTGAGGGCATCATGTGATCCATGAATATAAGATCATATCTTTTCCTCTTGCATAGCTCTACAGCCTCTTTTCCACCGGTACAAAGATCTGGTATAATACCTGTTCTCTTAAGTAAGAGTCTTACGATATTTAAGTTAGACCTATTGTCATCAACAGCCAGAATATTGGCTTCCGGCGCATAGAAGTAGCTTTCATCCTTTTCTTCTTTCTGTCTTTTTACTTCTTTCATAATATTTTTAACGACAGGTGTCCTGTCATAAACTTCAACAGGCAGGACTATCTTAAATTCAGATCCAACTCCATACTCACTCTCAACAGTTATCGAGCCACTCATGGAATCTATAATACTTTTTACTATTGCAAGACCAAGGCCTGTACCCTCTATATTTACATTTGTATTTATATCTGCCCTGGAAAATGCATCGAAAAGTCCCTGCCGGTCCTCTTCTTTTATTCCTCTTCCTGTATCTGCTACACTTATATGAAGTTCATACCCTTCATCTGTGTACCTTCCACCGATATTAAGAGAAACACTTCCTCTATCAGTATACTTGACAGCATTATTTAAAAGATTAACAAGAATCTGTCTTACTCTAAATTCATCTCCTACCTGACCTACAGGAACATCATCTTGAATTTCATACTTTAATGACAACCCCTTTTCTGATGCCTTTTCATCCGAAAGAGAGATTACGTCACTTACTACGGTCTCAAAATTGTACTCAGCGTGAGCTATCTCAATCTTTCCAGCTTCTATCTTTGAGAAGTCGAGCACATCATTTACAAGCATTAATAGCATATTTCCTGATCTTTTTATGGTTTGAGCATATTCGTCTATAGTCTCATCATTATTCTCTCTTAATATCATTTCGTTCATTCCGAGAACTGAATTTATAGGAGTACGAATCTCATGAGACATACTGGCCAGGAATCTTGTCTTCGCCTCGGATATATCTACCGCACGCTGTTTCTCAAAATATATCTTTCTTGTATCATAAGCCTGCTGAACAACCATAAAAATCAGAAAAACAGTCATACCGAAAACCATAGGAAGTTCTTCGTTTATAGGATTCAAAAACAGTAAATCCACAACTTCTATAATACCAAAGAAAAGAAATCCCATAAATCCTATGGCTGTGTACTGATATTCTCTTGCGTATCCTCTCTTTATATCAATTACGATGATTATTACGGCTGCCACTGCCATTGAACCAAGTATAACGTTGATAAATGGAAGCGCATCGTAGAAGTGAAATATATCGGTAAAATGAAGAATTGGCCAAACAATCGCATTTATAGTCGAAACAATCATTATTACAAACATCCATTTTCTGTATCTTCTTTTTTGGATAACATATAAGTACATCCCTAATCCGAAAGGGATAAGAAGACAAAACATGTAATTAAGTATTCCGTCTATGTAATTATGTCCGAAAACAAATGGAAAAACAAAGGAATTGGTTATTACCCATCCACATATAATGCTGATTCCCAGTGCTCCGTAAAGCATGTTTATTTCTCTTTTCTGCCAAAAAGCAAGAACCATGCTTATTATTACAACAACAATCGAAAAGATAAGGAGCACCTCTGCCAACATAAAAGGAAGTCCGTGTCTTGTTAATATATACAGATAAACTCCTGCCATAGAAGAAACAAAAGTACGTGGTACTATCTGCCCTTTTTTAGATGTTCCTTCTCTTACCATACGCACCTGTCCGCCGGAATCCTCAGATTCAAGTGGAACAAGCATATAAAAGCGCTTTACACTTCCTCCGGGAAGAACTACATCTCTTTTTTCCACAAAATCCTTTCGAAGCTTTCCATTTACATATACTTCTACATTTTTTCCTGTCTGAAAGCAGAGCACTGAATTATCCTTTATCTTATCAGGTAAGGTGGCTTCTATGGTAAAGTAGTCCTTATAATCCTTCTCTGCGACGTGGTAACGGCCTGTAGTAAATGAATTGCCTTCAGAATCAGTAACAGTCCATTGGTCGATGTATACAGGCTTATCGATTTCCATCGCACCCTTTTTATCCTTTATGGCATAGAAAACAGCCAGCATGAAGATAAATATAAGCATTAAAATAAGTATAATCTTATATCCGAAAATTACCTTGTCAGTATTTCTTTTACTAATTACTCTTTCTTTTTTTTCAGCGCTTTTATGTGTATCACTCAAATCAAATCACCTCTTTAAACAATCGAAAATAATTATTTTTTTATCTTAACTCCGATTGATTTAAATATTTTTTTATAATACTTATACTTACTCTTTGGCACTTTTATGGTTGCATTTTCAGCAATTTTCTTAAATGCGCTCTTTGCAAGATCTTTCTTTTTAAGCTTCTTGGTTTTTATACGAATCTTCTTTAAATTCTTGCATCCCTTAAATGCTGCTCCTTTAATCTTTACTATATTTTTGCCAAGTATAAGCTCCTTTAACTCTTTATATCCATTGAATGCCTTTTCACCCACCTGAGTTACCTTGTAGGTTACTAGAGATGAAAAAACTGAATTTGGAATTGAAATACTTGAAGCTGTTGTAACAGCTGAGCCTATGCAGGCCACCTTCCCTTTATTCGTTTCCTTATTTGCTATTAAAACCTTATAAATAAGATTTGATGAAGCATCAGTAAATGTATCACCCGGATTTAAGTAAACGGGTGTAGTAGGTAGTATAGACACAGAAGTCTGCTTTGAAGGAGGTGTCTGTACCGGAGAAGCCGACGACGTAGCGTCGGGTATAACTGTTACGGCAGGCTCTGTTGTAGTCGTAATTATCGGCTCACTGCTAACTGCAGGAGCGCTGGTTACGGCAGGTATACTAGTTGGCTTATCAGTAGGATTCGAAGGATTCGAAGGATTTGAAGGCTTTAAGACATCAAATGTCAAGCTAACATATAGTATGTCTGCATCATTATTTAAGCTTATAGAATAAGGAGTAATATCTCCATTATTACATATTACTTCACCATTAAAGACGCCATCCTTACCGGCAAATATGTTATATTCTTCGTTTAATGATATTATAATACTTGCTTTGTAGGTGCCTTCCTTCATTTCATAATAATCATCATAAGTAATATCTGTTCCCTCTTCATTTGCAACTGTAACACTGAAGACTTCATAATCAGCATCTTCACTTACTTTAACGAGATTACTATAATCCTCCACCTTGGTGTTATACTCAGGAATATCAAGATTAAATAAGACTTTTCCTATGATCTTTCTCCACTTCATGGTAAGAGTTATATCATTGTTTATTATATAATTACTCAGTGAATTTCCATCTTCGTCCACCCAGTTGAAAGCTTTATAGGTAAAACCGTCTACCTCTACATCCGGAAGTTCAGGCAACTTAACATAGCCTAGATTCTCTCCATCTTTAAGTTCCATGCTCTCCGGATTTTCTCCCATACCATTAACATCAAATGTCACCTTATAAGTTGCAGGTGTTCCCACCTCTATCTTCCACTTACATGTAGCGAGCGTTCCTTTCTGCTCATAGCTTAAAATCATATTATTAGGCATCTGTCCGTTTAAAGTGATTACGTGATCATCTGAGAAAATATGACCTGTAGTTAAAAAATCTGCGCTTAAGTAGCATACCTTGCCTTCCTCATAGTCTCCTTCTATCTGAACATTTTCAACACTTAAGTACTTTTTTTCAAGTGCCTTTGCTTTATCCTTAAATTCCTGTATTACCTCCTCTTTGGATGAATGAAGATAATCATCGTTAGTTATCAATGCTATTTCATCCTCATATGGAGGAAGTGCAATAGAGTATAATCTTGCCAGGATTACTTCAAAAAAATGCGAAGTTATTATGGTTTTAATACTTGAAAGCTTTGCAATTTCAGTATTATTAATAATAAAATCAAAGTAAGATATATTTTCTATATCCTGATTTTGAGCGTCTTCATATGCAGAGATTACATTTTTTTCCTTTATCAAAAGATTTGCCAGTATTCTTAAAGCGCCATAAAGATTATAGGTGTCAAAATCAGTTCCGAACTTTTCGTTAAATATATCCTTTAATCCCAAAGCACTCTGATAATACAGACTATCGGACGTAACCTTAATCTTCGCAATTTCCTCAGGTGTAAGGTCCTCTTTCATATCCTTATACTTATCGCTTACACCTGCCATAAGAAGCATGGTAAAGTACTTTAACACTACTTCGTCACTAAGTAATTCCATGAAAGATATTGTCCCTCCTCCATTCGCAATCATTAATATAGCAGGCCACAGCTTTACAAGTGATTTTTGATAAGAATATGTTACCTCATCTATTATCTGAGGTATTCCCTGCTCACTTAATTGATAGATAGTATCCTTCAAAACCCTAGAGTAATCCTTTCTTTCAGGAATAAGCTTTAAGATTTTCGCTGTTAATCCGGAATTAATCTCTAGTGCCGATTCATTATAAAATATTTCCTGAGCTTCATATTTGGAAGTACCGGGACTGTACTTAGAAAAATACTTTAAAGCCTCTTTAGAGTCTGCCATCTTATCAAGATAATAAGTATTTCCGGCTGAGCTCATATTCCAGAATGGAAATTTACATAAGAAATCATCCGTTGTTTTAAAATTATGTATGTAGTTATAATTTTTATCTTCCAAGTAGGAAGCATCATATGTTCCGGGTGCCTCGAAGGTATAGGCGTATACACTCACTTCTTTATCTGATAATGCAGAAAATTCACTTTTTTTATCCATAATCAATGTAGAAATTATATTTGTTATGGCTCCTCCGCGGCTTAAACCGGTTATCCAATATTTAACCTTTTTATCACCATATCCTGCCAGATTTACTATATCACTTAGTACTGCATTTGCACTTGAGTAATAACCATAATGGTAATCTAAAACCTCTTCATCCTTATTTATGGATAGATTGGATTCCCACATGGATGAAGGATAATTTGCTCCTTGGAAATTAATGGCAATAAGGGTTGTTTCGTCAGAAAGCTTTTTAATTCCGTAGCAATAAGCAGGTTTTAATATATCATTCTCATCAAAGTTTACTCCGTTAGTATTGTTAAAACCTAAATTATTTAAATGGTTTATGGCTGTCTCCTTTGAAGAAGCTGCAGAAGAAAACTGTATGGAAGCAAGAGCCAGCTTTTCACTCATATCGCTCGGATCACTGTCAAACCATAAATCGTTATAATAAAAATCCGAATCTATGAATTTCTTTGCGTTTGTAAAGTGCTTTGTAAGTCCGTAGGTCATGGTATTTTGCTCTTCTTCATTAAAGGTATGCTCCTTTTGAGAAGAAACCTGATCCTTTGCCTCTGCATTTTTCATGTCACTTTTAACTGATAAAGGTAAAAGTGTTACAAACATAATAAATGCCATAGAAAACGATAATACTCTTCTGCTTATCCTTTTCATAATTATTCTCCCAATATTTGTTTATTAATTCTTTCTTATGACGATTTTGCTATATAAAGAACAATGTACAGTCCCTACATAAGTAAAGACTGTACATTGAATAGTTACAAAAAGATAAATAGTATTAGTCGAGCTCAACCTCTAATTTGTCAAGCTTCCATATATCATCTACATACTCCTGTATAGTTCTGTCAGATGAGAATTTACCAACCTTTGCTACATTCATAATAGCTGAGCGAGCCCATCCTTCTTCATCCTCATAAGCCTTAGAAATAGCTCTTCTGGCTTCATCATAAGCACGGAAGTCCTTTAAGATAAAGTACTGATCAGCTCTTCCGCCTGCTCCGTCGAGAAGTGAATCATAAAGCTCTCTGAACTCATCATAGTTATTTGGTGAATAAGTGCCGTCTATAAGCTGTGTGAGCACTGCTCTGATGTCTGAATCTGTGTTGTATATATCTCTTGGGTTATAACCACCGTTGTTCTCGTAGTTTATAACCTCCTCTGAAGTAAGACCAAAGATGTAAGCATTATCATCTCCAACCTCTTCAACAATCTCAACATTTGCTCCGTCGAGAGTTCCAAGTGTGAGTGCTCCGTTAAGCATGAACTTCATGTTACCTGTTCCTGAAGCCTCCTTACTTGCTGTAGAAATCTGCTCTGAAACATCAGATGCCGCAAATATAATCTCAGCATTAGAAACTCTATAATTCTCGATAAATACAATCTTAATCTTACCCTTTATGGATTTATCGTTATTTACAACATCAGCTACGCTGTTAATAAGCTTAATTATAGCCTTTGCTCTTCTGTATCCTGCTGATGCTTTAGCACCGAAGATGTAAGTATGCGGATAGAAATCCATACCCGGATTCTTCTTAAGTTCATTGTAAAGATGCATGATGTGAAGGATATTTAAGAGCTGTCTCTTATATTCATGAAGACGCTTAACCTGTACATCGAAGATTGAACGTGGTTCTATTTCAATTCCGTTATGCTCCTTTATGTACTCAGCAAGGCGAACCTTATTCTGATACTTGATATTCATGAATTCCTTGCGACTAAGCTCATCATCGGCATAAACACCGACTCCCTCAATCTTGGAAAGATCAGTAATCCAATCATTTCCTACTCTCTTTGTAACCCACTCAGCTAAAAGAGGATTAGCATGAAGTAAGAATCTTCTCTGTGTGATACCATTAGTCTTATTATTAAACTTCTCAGGCATCATAAGGTAGAAATCACGAAGCTCCTGTTTCTTTAAGATTTCTGTATGAAGACGAGCAACACCGTTTACAGAGAAGCCTGCAACTATAGCAAGGTGAGCCATCTTAACCTTTCCATCATAGATTATAGCCATCTTTCTGATTTTTTCCTGATCACCCGGATACTCCTGCTGAATCTTTAAGATAAATCTTCTGTTAATCTCTTCTATAATCTGATAAATACGAGGAAGAAGTCTGGAGAAAAGCTCTAAAGGCCACTTCTCGAGGGCTTCTGACATAATAGTATGATTAGTGTAAGCACAAGTCTTATTGGTAATATACCATGCTTCATCCCACTCAAGTCTGTACTCATCCATAAGTATACGCATGAGCTCAGCTACGGTTACTGTTGGATGTGTGTCATTTAACTGGAAACAAACCTTCTCATAAAGCTTATGAATATCATCATGATTTTCCATATACTTTGCTACAGCTCTCTGTATACTTGCTGAAACAAAGAAATACTGTTGCTTAAGTCTAAGCTCTTTACCTGCCATATGATTATCATTAGGATAAAGCACCTCACAAATTGTTCTCGCAAGGTTTTCCTGCTCAACTGCCTTCTGATAATCACCCTTATCAAATGAATCAAGATTAAATGTATCAATAGCCTCTGCGTCCCATATACGCAAGGTATTAACAACATTATTCTTATATCCTACTATAGGAAGGTCATAAGGCACTGCAAGTACTGACTGATATCCTTCCTGTACAAAGTGATCACGACCGTTCTCGTCGCGCTTTACATTTACATATCCGCCAAACTTAACTTCAACGGCATACTCAGGTCTCTTAATCTCAAACGGATTACCGTACTTTAACCAATTATCCGGTTTTTCAACCTGATATCCGTTTTCAATTCCCTGCTTAAACATACCATACTTATATCTGATACCACAGCCATAAGCTGAATATCCGAGAGTTGCAAGGGAATCCAAAAAGCATGCAGCCAGCCTTCCGAGGCCACCGTTTCCGAGTGCTGCATCCGGCTCCTGATCTTCGATTACATTCAGGTCCAGTCCTAACTCCTCTATAGCTTCCTTAATCTCCTTATCAGCGGAGAGATTAATAATCATATTTCCGAGGGCACGTCCGATTAAAAATTCCATTGAAAGATAATAAACCGTTTTAGCATCCTGCTCATTGATTTGCTTATGAGTAGCCATCCACTGATCCACCACCAAATCCTTTACAGCATAAGATACAGCCTGGAAAAGCTGCTGATCGTTAGCTTCTTCAATGGATTTACGCGATAATACCTTAAGATAGTCTTTCACCTGTTTCTTAAATTCTTCTTTGTTAATATTGTTCATATTCACTTGTCCTCCGATGTTTATTTCCCAATACATTAACTTCTAATATATTACCCTAAACAGCCATAAAAATCAAGTTTTTTTCCTATTCACGAGGGCATAGATACCGGTTCCCAAAGCCAGGGTTACAAGCACTGTTATACCTACAGTCTTGTAAACTAAAGGCACCTTAGGTGTAAGATCATTTCTATAACCGTTAAAATGATGATCGAGTAACGGAAATAATAATTTTCTGTATACTCCGAGCCAATCATTTTCTATTCTTATATCATTACCCAGTATCATGGTTTCTCTATGGGCTCTTGTATACTTCTTCCACTCATACTCATCAGTAGAAGGATTACCTGTAGTAGCAAAATTCACCCACATCTTTCTCACTGTTTTACCAAGCTCTTCATTGTAATCCTCGCCAATATATGTATTAACTTCCGGATTATTAAATACATAAGCAAGCTCTACTGCATGGCAAGCCTTTAGGTGAGGTATGGCTGAAGGGTATGACCAATAATACATGTAGGTATTACCGCCATTTAAGTGATGGGCAGTAGCCTGTCTTATAGCAGGAAGACGAAAGATTATCTCATTATAAAACTCTGTTATATCCCATATGTGTCTCAAAGCAGTTTCGTTGTCCTGTAAAAGCATAAATGCTTTAACTCTCTTCCTGTCATCTCTACTTAGGCTAAGCATGTTGTTTTCAAATAAAAATCTGCCAAATGCACTGTACTTATGGACATTTCCGATATCCTTTATCCAGTATCTCATCTCATCAGCATTGGTTCCGATAAGCATGTCGACATCAGCTCCCACACCTTTTTCATAGGCTTCATAAAGGTCTTCAGGTAGAAGTATACCGTCTCTCTGAGGATAATTAATATCATCGTTTAAGTCTTCATTTAACTCTTTAATCTGATCCTCGGTTAAAGCCACAAGCTCGGCTACGGTCGATGCATGTGCAGCCTTTAAAAACTCTCTGGTAAGATGCTTGCATTCCCTTTTGCTATAGGTAAGTGCTACAGAGCCACTCTCAGCAATCACTCTCCGGAAAAGCCCCTTTGCCTCAGGTATAAGAGGGAGAAGCGAAACACTTCCACCTCCTGCAGACTCTCCGAAAATCGTTATATTGTTAGGATCTCCCCCAAAGCTTTTGATATTTCTTTTTATATATCTAAGGGCGCATATCTGATCTAACAATCCTAAGTTCTGACTTCTCTCATAGCCTTCACTGTCAGGAAGATATGAAAGATCCAAAAATCCTAAGATTCCTATACGATATGCAATTGTTACCAAAACTATATTATTGTTTTCTTCTACAAAATTATATCCGTCATAGAGGGGGTCATTAGTTCCTCCCCAACCATAGGCTCCGCCATGGATAAATACCATAACAGGCTTTCCTTTTACTTCTCTGTCCGCTCCTGTCCAGACATTAAGATATAAGCAATCCTCGGATTGATTGCTTGCGGATGCTTTTTCAGTATCTATTACTGTTTGTATAGCTGTAGGACCGTAATTATAAGCCTCATAAACATTTTCATCTTCCTCTGCTATTATCGGCTCTTTCCAACGAAGAGCTCCTACAGGCGGAAGTGCATAGGGAATACCCTTAAACTCCAGCACATTTCCCTTCTTTTTTCCGATATATGTACCGTTTATACACTTTGCGCCAAGTGTCTCATCATAAGGTCCTGTAATTATCTCCTTTTTCATGCTACCTCCCAAAATACAATACATTTAACCTAATTAAAGAACTTAAATTTCACTTTACTTAAAGCAACTGTTATAAGTGGCTTCTTGTTATCTATTTCTTTCTTTATCTCAGCAAGACTTATGTCATCCTGTGAATCATGGGAAATCATGGCATCAACTGTTCTCATAAAGAGCAATCTGAACTTCTCCATGGATTCATCCTTATAGATTCCTGCAGCATAGTCAATCATAACCTCTAATCCGTCTGATCCATCAAGTATTTCTATATCAAGCATAGTCTGTGTAGCAGCCTGATTCTGCCTAATATCCACCGTCTCCATCTCCATGCCTTCCATTCCCTGATTATCTCTTAAGTCCTGCTGATACAGCAGATAAGCCGCATCATTGAGAGTTCCTGAATTAGTCTTATCTACATAGGGATAACAACTGTGCTCTATACCCTTCTGAACCTGAAGATGAACCTCTTTAAAAAGATCTCTCAATGTCATTGACTTATTTAAGTTAACTGCCACAGGCAACTCTCTGAACAAAAGTCCAACAGTGCTCATAAGCTCCATATCTTCGCGACCGTTATATATCCATGAAATCATGACATTGTAACTTTTATTATATATAGCAATACTAAGAATCGCAGCTGCTATAAAAAATTCATTACGTGATATACGATTTACTCTCTCAATTGTATTTAAGTCTCCTTGAGAAATATCCATATCACTTAGTATCTCACCCAGTTCTCCCGATTCATTTTTATTATCGTCTACATGAGGATAAGTTTCCCACTTCACTCCTTCGTACTTTTCCTCGAAGTACCTACGGCTTTCATTGTAAAAGCTCGTATGTATGATATCCTCACGCCTCTTAAGCATGAGATAATAATAATCTTTATCAAGCTCCATACCAAAATAAGCTTTACCGACATTTCCCATAAATACCTTAAAAGACGTACCATCAAATACAGAGTGATGAACATCAAAAAATATATAGCCATACTTCTCAGTTTGGAAAACTCTGCATCTGCAAAGCTTGTGAGGTACCTTTTGGTCAGCAATCTTAAAGGGCTGAACCAAAATATCCTTTGTAATATTATTAAATTCCCACTCTGTAAGCCTTTCGACCTGTATTGGATACAAAGTTTCAGGGTGATAAGTCTGGATAATATCTCCATCCTCATTAAATGAGTAAGTAGTAAGCAAGGCAGGATGATTTTTTATTGTCTTTTCAAGTGCTGCAGCCATCTGCACCATATCGAAGTCATTTAAATCTACTCTCATAAGAGTGAAGAGATTATACATAGTGGACATGGGCTTTCTAAGCTGATAATCCACCATGTAAAGCTGCTCTGTAGTAAGCAGATGGGAAGATTTCATAGCCTCATCGTTCTTTACATCCGGGGATATACCATCATCCTCAGCATGGGCTTTTTCATAAATCTCAGCTATTTTTTTAGGCGTTCTGCCTCTGAAAACCTCAGAAGCATTTAATCCGGGCAGCTGACATACTGCAATTAGATTTATGGCACCAAGAGAATCTCCACCCATCTCATAAAAATCGTCATTTATACCTACTTTGCTCATGCATAGAACATTGGCAAATGCATCGCAAAGCTTTTCTTCTACCTCCGTAGAAGGAGCTATATAATCACTTTGAAATGTGCTTGTATCCGGCTTTGGAAGCGCTTTTCTGTCAAGCTTTCCGTTTGGTTTAAGCGGCACATTGTCTATCTTCATAAAGAAAGATGGGAGCATATAGTAGGGAAGACGCCTTAAAAGTGCTTCTCTTACTGCTTCTAAGTCAACGTTTGCATCCTCTACATAATAAGCACATAAGAATGATCTTCCGTCCTCCTCGAAGCCCTTTGCAGCAGCCCATCGTATGTTGAGTACCTTTTTTACAGCTGCCTCAATCTCAGCAGGCTCTATACGATTTCCATTTATCTTTATCATATCATTGGCTCTTCCAAGCAGGATAAGATTTCCGTTTTCATCCTTTCTTGCAAGATCCTGAGTATGATAATAACCATCATCGCAAAAACTTTCGGCGGTTTCTTCCGGAAGATTTATATATCCTCTTACATAAGAATTTTTAAATATAAGCTCTCCTGTTTCTCCATCAGGCGCTTCTGTCCCGTCCTCCCTTATCAGCTTATAATCAAGGTCAAACTGCGGAACTCCTATAGGACACGTGTCATAAGCCTTATCTATAGGAAATACGCCTACTACAAATCCGCTTTCGCTCATAGCGTAGAGATTATATATCTTTACACCCTTGATATAGAGCTTATTAGCCGGCTCACTTCCAACAACCATCTTCTTTAAGAATGGACCTGTCTTGCCATCGAGCATCCTTACATAAGAAGGTGTAAGGAAGGTTATACTGATACGCTTCTCCATAAACATCTTCATGAGAAGCATAGGATTTTTAAGAGTCTGGTAGGACGCTATATAAATCCTGGCTCCGGAAAAATTCAGAACATAGATAATAACCATTATAGAGGCAACGAAATTAAGAGGAGCTAACAGCGCTGCCCTATCTCCCTTTTCTAAGAAGGGATCTCCATTTATATTCAAAGATTCAAGACATTCATCTATATTTCCATACTCATGTAGAACCCCCTTTGGATTCCCTGTAGTTCCGGATGTATATATGGCATAAGCAGCATCATGATAATCCGGTTTCTCATATCCCTCTAAAGATGTATACTTCATGATATCAGTCCAAACATCGGCATTTATCTCAAGCTTGCATGAGCAATCCTGTCTTATAAAGTCTATGCGCTCAGGAGCATAATTATCCTCTACAAGGGCAAATGCAGCGCCTGCCTTCCAGATGCCTATTATAGCTATAATCGGCTGTATACCTCTTGGAAGATTAATGAGAACAAAATCCTCTTTTCCTACACCTTTATCCTTTAAATAAGCATAAACCTTACCTGAAGAAATGTCTACATCCTTATAGCTTAAGCCCTTAGGTGTAGATTCATCATATATAAAAGGAGAATTGTGATGCACCTTAACATTTTCTGTAAATTGTTCAAATAAATATCTCATATTTGCTTCTTTACCTCCATGCCAATTTTTTTCGAGACGCCATACTACAGAAATTAGTAGGGAAAATTCTTCGTTCCGCTTATGGTAGCTGTTGGATCATCTACATTAAGAGTTACCGTATCAGTGAGTTTGTCTCCCAGAATATCCGTAACTCTGATATCAAACGGACCTAAGCCGGCATTTGACAATGTATAATAATTATAATATGTCTTAGTAAGCTCTTTATAATTACTTTCCGGCTCCCCTTGCTTTTTATACTCAACAGAAACTATGGGGTATCTGTGATTTCTGACCTGAATCTGTGACCACCACTGATTAGATCCCTTCTGAAATACATATTGTATAGGTTTGGTGGTAGGATAAGGTATGATACGCCAAGTTATATCTATCCTTCCGGTTGCCAAAGGCTCTATAACAGGAAATGCTTTTCTGTCAAGATCCACATCTCCAAGCTTAGCTTGCGTATCCAGCTGATCTGCAACCATGACATCCACACTTTCTCCCTGCGAATCGGTTACTCTTATATATGCTCCCTGAAGTCCTGACCTGAAATCAGGCACATTGAGGGCACAAATATAAAGAGGTTTTCCCGGTATATCGTCTATAAGTTCAGACTGAATAAGCGTTGTAAGCCCTGCACATCCGTTGGTATAACCATTTAACTTATCTGTTCCATACCATGTAGCCTGTCCTGTGTGAACTTCCTTAAGTGCATTGGGGTCAACCTTTATGGCAGGTACTGTTACAATACTTACAGCTGTTCCGGTAGTAACCTGAGCCGGAGTTTCTTCTTTCTTTTTCTTCTTCTTTTTTACGGTTACCTGACAAGTATATTTTTTACCTTTATGTAAAGCCGTCACGTGTGCGCTTCCCTTTTTTACACCGGTTACCACGCCTCTTTTACCCACCTTGGCTATTTTTTTCTTATTACTGTTCCAGTAAATCTTTCCTGTAGCACCTTTAAGCTTCAGCGTCTTTTTATTGCCAACTCTTAAAGTTATACTGGTTTTATTTAATTTTATATTATTCTTTTTTCTCTTTGCTTGTGATATATCCCCCTGTACGCCCATACTGGTAATCACCAAAATCATCAATAATAAAAATCGAAGTTTTTTTATTTCCTCAAATATCATTACAAATCCCCTGTTATGAAAAAAACAGCGTTTTTGACCCAGCACGTAACAGGTGCTGAGCCAAACAACAACGCTGTAAACAATTAATCAGATAAAATTCTTTATTTTCTTAACGATGCCCTCTGCATCCAATCCAAACTGCTTAATAAGCTCTGTAGCAGGACCGGATTCACCGAATCTGTCCTCAACACCGATCTTAAGTACCGGTGTAGGACACTCTTTTGAAAGCACGTCACAAACTGCACTTCCAAGACCTCCAATGATAGAATGCTCCTCTACTGTAACTATCTTTCCTGTTTCCTTTGCAGCAGCTATAATAAGCTCTTCATCAAGAGGCTTTATGGTATGGATATTAATTACCTTAGCTTCTATTCCTTCTTTAGCAAGTTCCTCTGCCGCCTGAAGTGATTCATTTACTTCAAGACCTGTAGCAACTATGGTAAGATTCTTACCCTCTCTAAGGACAACTCCCTTTCCTACCTCGAACTTATAATCCGGATTACCGTTAATAACAGGAACTGCCAAACGACCAAAGCGAATATACACAGGTCCGTCCAAATCAAGAGCCGCCTTTACGCAAGCTTTTGCCTCTACATCATCGGAAGGATTCATAACTGTCATTCCCGGAATAACTCTCATAAGAGCAAGATCCTCGCAACACTGATGGGATGCTCCATCTTCACCAACGCTTATACCTGCATGAGTTGCACCTATCTTAACATTGAGATGAGGATAGCCAATCGAATTTCTAACCTGTTCAAAAGCTCTTCCTGCCGCAAACATAGCAAACGAACTAACAAAAGGAATCTTTCCTGCTGCAGCAAGACCTGCTGCTATACCCATCATATTACTCTCTGCAATACCGCAATCTATGTGTCTGTCCGGATACTCCGCCTGGAATATACATGTTTTGGTCGCATTTGCAAGGTCCGCATCCAAAACAACCAAATCCGGATAAGACGCGGCAAACTCCTTAAGAGCATTACCGTAACTTTCTCTTGTAGCTATTTTATCAGCCATCTTACTCACCTCCATTATTATTTAATTCCTGCATAGCCTTCTCATACTCCTCAGCATTAGGTGCTTTTCCATGCCAACCTGCACTGTTTTCCATGAAAGATACGCCCTTGCCTTTTGTACTCTTAGCTATGATAGCTGTAGGAACGCCCTTACACTCACGGGCTGCTTTAAATGCAGCTTCGATTTCCTCAAAGTTGTGAGCATCAATCTCGATAGTATTAAAATTAAATGCCTTAAACTTATCAACTATCGGATAAGGTGAGTTAACGTCTTCAATCTTACCATCTATCTGAAGTCCATTATTATCTACTATTACAACGAGATTATCAAGCTTCTTTGCAGCAGCGAACATGGAAGCTTCCCAAACCTGACCTTCCTGTATCTCACCATCACCAAGAAGTGTATAAACTCTAAAATCCTTATTATCAAGCTTTGCTGCCAATGCCATACCTACTGCAGCAGATATACCCTGTCCAAGGGAACCGCTTGACATATCAACACCCGGAATATGCTTCATATCCGGATGTCCCTGTAAATATGAACCCGTATGACGAAGTGTCTCTAAATCACTTACAGGGAAAAATCCTCTGTTTGCAAGTGTTGAGTAAAGTGCAGGTGCACAATGACCCTTAGATAATACAAATCTATCTCTGTCCTCTTTCTTAGGATCTTTAGGGTCTATATTCATCTCTTCAAAATAAAGGTATGTCATAATGTCAGCACTTGAAAGTGATCCACCGGGATGTCCTGACTTTGCGTTATACACCGCTGTCACTATACCTTTTCTTATCTCATTGGCTGTGACTTTGAGCTTTTGGATATCCATAAAACCTTCCTCCATTCTGATATATTATTCTCCGAAAACTGCCTTATAATCTGCAACAAACTTATCAATACCCTGATCGGTAAGAGGATGACGTGTCATCTGCTCGATAACTGAGTATGGTATGGTTGCTATATCAGCTCCTGCAAGAGCACAATCAGTAACGTGAATAGGATTTCTGATACTTGCAGCTATTATTTCTGTTTTAATTTCCGGGTAATTGTCGAATATAGCTGAAATAGACTCGATAAGATCGATTCCCGGAGTAGAAATATCATCTAATCTTCCAAGGAAAGGTGATACGTAAGCTGCACCTGCTCTTGCAGCAAGTAAAGCCTGATTAGCTGAAAAGATAAGTGTAACATTACACTTGATTCCCTCTGCAGCAAGTGCCTTTGTAGCCTTTAAGCCTTCTACTGTCATAGGTATCTTAACAACCATATTAGGATGTATCGCAGCTATCTCTCTACCCTCTTTTATCATACCCTCTGCATCCTGAGTAGTAGCCTTAACTTCACCACTGATAGGTCCGTCCACTATCTCAGTGATTTCCTTGATTACTTCATTAAAATCTCTTCCTGACTTTGCTATAAGTGATGGATTGGTTGTAACACCACATATTACTCCCATGTCATTGGCTTTTCTGATTTCTTCGACGTCTGCTGTGTCAACAAAAAACTTCATTTTGTTCGTGTCCTCCTTAAATTATATGATTATGTAACGATTGCCCGCGAAAATTAAGCCTATCGGTAATATCTCGTCTCTTCTCGCGGGCCAAAAAACTATCTTTAATTATACATATTCTGAGTTATTTGGTCAAGGATTTCTCGGATATAGCAAGGAGCTTTGCATAAAGATCAGGGTAGTCCTTTTTGAGTTTTACAGGAGTCATATCAGCCTTTACTATACCATGGGAAGATTCTCCTGTATTTAGCAGTTCTCCATTTGCCGGATTATATATTTCATATCTGAAGGAAAACTTTATACCTCTGAAGCCGGTTAGAAAAGTGTGAATTTCAACATCTTCTCCAAAGTGAGCCGGACGTAAAAAGTTTGATGTTACACTAAGAACCGGTATAACCAGTCCGAGTTTTTCTATCTCAGGAAGTCCTATCCCGTTTTCATCCATAAGGTGTACACGTGCCTCTTCCATGTACCTGATATAATTAGAGTGATGTACTATTCCCATCTGATCAGTATCATAATAATTTACCTTTCTTCTATATATGTCCATTTTTAATTCCTTTCTAGCTTGATTTTTTTATAATTATGTTATATAATAATATCATTAATTCGAGAAAAAAAGCAATTTAATTTTTTTTATTGGTTTATAGGGGTGATGCTATGCAATTTACCGATCACCTGGATCTTATTTATAAGGTTTGTGATGCGATTAACACAACTTCAAAAAGTCGATATGTATTTATTGCAGATCTCGAAACAGATGTTTCAAGATGGTCTAAAAATGCAGTGGATTTTTTTGGATTGCCCGGAGAAACCATGGAAAAAGCCGGTGAGATTTGGGCTACACATATTCATCCAAAGGATAGAGACTCCTATATCAAGAGTATAGAAGAAATCTTTTCCGGTGAAGCTTCTTCTCATATTATGAATTACAGGGCCATGGATAAGGATGGAAATTATGTAACCTGTAGTTGTGACGGACGTATAATAAAAGATGATAACGAAAAACCATCTTTCTTTATTGGCACAATTACAAATCATGGTATATCCGATAATTTTGATCCAACCACAGGACTTCCCAACCAGTATTTTCTTTTCGAAAATATGCGTACAAGGCATGATGAAGATGAAACCTTCCTTCTCGAGATATTCAGCATTCGTCATTTCCATGAGATAAATGATATGTATGGATATTCATTTGGAAATAATGTTCTCCGTGCTGTTGCTGAAAAGATAAATGAGTATATCAATGCTTCAGGTTCAGACTTGATGTTATATCGCTTGGATGGCATGCGATTTGCACTAATTACCGGGGATATGAACACCAAAATATTAGAAGACCACCATAATAACATTAAAAAGATATTAAATACTGATATTAAGGAGAATGGTATCCATATACCAATTAGAATAGCTGCAGGAGCTGTTATTTCAAATAATCCAAAGACCGATCCTCAGGTGCTTTTTAGCTGTGCTCGTTATGCTTTGGATTTATCTAAGCACAAACGACATGGAGTATTTGTTCTCTATAAGGATGAGTATCTAAGTAATAATAAGCGTACTATAGAGCTCATGTCTGAAATCAGAAATTGTATAGATAATAACTGCAAAGGCTTTTATCTCACCTTCCAACCTATAGTCTCAGCACAAAATGAATCTCTTACGGGAATGGAGACTCTTCTTAGATGGAAAAGTGACGAATTCGGCACAGTTCCACCGGGTGAATTTTTACCTTGGCTCGAGACTGATGATTCTTTTGTCGAATTAGGTTATTGGATTTTTGAGGAAGCCTTTAAGGAGACTTTAGATATAATAAAAACACATCCGGACCTTATATTGAATGTAAATATTGCCTATACCCAATTGGAAAGAAGTGATTTTAGAAGCAGTTTGGTTCGTATCTTAGAAGAGACATCTTTTCCGCCTCATAACCTCTGTATAGAGCTTACAGAGCGTTGCAGACTTCTGGATATGGAATTTTTAAGAAATGAGATAATCTTCCTTAAGTCTCTTGGCATAAAGATTGCTCTGGATGACTTTGGTACCGGTTTTTCTTCATTATCGCTTCTAAAAGATTTACCTGTAGATACCATAAAGATAGACAGAGGATTTATACTGAACTTAGAAGATAATAGAGTTGATCAATCTATAATCCAAGCCATAACAAAGTGCGCTAGAGATATAGATTTAGGAATTTGTGTAGAGGGTATAGAAACTTCTCATATGAGAGATATTATAAAAAATTATCCTACCACAAATTTTCAGGGATACTTCTATTCTGTTCCGGTCATTCTTAACGACTTTAAGAACTTAGAATTATACAAATCCCTTGAAAAATGCTAATATATCCAATCCCTATAAATAACCAACAGCCCCGGCTTCATAAAAAAAGCCGGGGTTGTTGGTTTTTAGTTTGTCAAGACTCGCTTGCGAGTCTTGACATAAAAAAGTCAGGCGAAGAAAATCTTCGCCTGACTTTATATATATATAAGAAACTAAGTAATAAGAACCATATTCACCGGGAATAAGGATAAATATCTGCATTAGAAACCGTACATCTTACGGATTTCTTCATCACTTGGATTATCCTGTTCTCCCTCATACTTTGCTGCTGTATAATCTCCACTACCGCCATTATCATACTTTTCAAGAGACTTTATGGCAAGAGCTACACCAACCTTGTTCTTTATAGCAAATATACTCTTTCTCTGAGCTTCATCTTCTTTTGACATAGCCATTATTTAAGCACCTCCATCATCCATTGTGGCAGGGTTAAGAGTCTTGTTTTAAGCTTAATCCCCTTACTTAAAAGCACCAATCTGGTATCACACGTAACAAGTGCGTCAACTTCACCGGCCTCTGCACAAGCTATATGAAGGCTGTCAATATAATGAATGCCTACAAGCTTACGTCTGATTTCCTCAGCACGATCTAAGATATTTCTTGTAACCTTAACTTCTTCCTTTGTCATGCTGTATAATACTTCGAGAACTGTTCTCTTAAAAACATCCTCAGTATCTTTAATCTGGTTATTGAGCACTTCACTTCCAATAAAATCCATGCTCCCCTTTTCAATAATCTCAACGAGCATAACCATAAGCTCGCGATCGTACTTCACTTCCGGAAGTCTTCTGTCATCAACTAATCTGTGTAGTGCTGAGTCATCAATGTATACCTTCAAAAGATCACCGTCCTTCTTTAATTAGATATAAGTAGTATACCATCTAATTTGATAAAAATAAAGTTTATTTTACAAAAATATTAAATATCTTTTTTATAAGTCTTTCCAAATCTGAAAAGCTTCATCCATACCCTGATATGATAAAAATTCCATAGCAAACAAGTGATTGGTGTCATCGGGTTCAAATACGTATATGTACTTATCCTTCTCCACCGGTTCCCATATCTCATATCCGTAACTCTTGAAATACTCAATAGAGGATTCGCTAAGGCCCGCAGACTTTAAATCATCTTCCCCGATTTTCTTACACAGACGTTTGCATATCTCCTTTTCCATAAGTAAATACATCCTTTCTGCGATAAATATTTGGAGGCAGTTTTTATCTCTATAATAAAGAAAAAGACTGAATAATAACCAATCAATCACATTATTCATAGAAAAACTGCTCCGGATGTTTAGGATTATACCACAAAATTATTCTTTTGTGTATAAAAATATACTAAAAATACATAAATTACATTGAAAGTTTCTCTTTTCTAAAGTATAATCATAGCTGAGTAAAGCGTCGAAGTACTGATAATGCTTTATCAAATAGCTTCGTCATGGAGGGTAAAGGTGAACGAAACAAGTACAACAAACCCGGAGCAATTTAATACTGCTGATTTCGGACAAAAAAAGCCAAAACGGTTATCCTATGTTGATGCCGCTAAAGGTTTAAGTATAATCATGATTATGATGGGACATATTACTAGTTATTCAAATCCACTTGATAACTGGATGTCATCATTTAAGGTATCGATATTTTACATCATATCAGGATTTCTTTTAAGCTATACCGGTTCTATCAAGAGGAGAAGCTTTAAAGAATTTCTCTTTAATCTTTTTAAGAATCTGGGAATCGCTTATATTTCATTCAGCATTCTTACGGTGGGCTATAACGCAGGAAGACTTGCTCTTATAGACACTCCTTCTGCTGAAATAAAGAAAGAAGTTATAAAATTAATATATGATTCTGTCTTCTTAAAGGGAATCCACTCACTATGGTTTTTACCAACAATCTTTATAGGAGAAATCGTTTTTTACTTTCTTCTTAGATGTCCTAAAGCAATACAGATTCTATATGCTATAGCAGGCGTTTTTTCCATAACATTTTTCAAACATTTCTTAGGCTGGCTCAATGCTCATGCAAGCCACTCTTCCATCGTTTATGAAGCATTTTCAAGATGGGCGTACGCTGTTGGAAAAGGCCTTTTAGCTACATGGTTTTTAGGTGCAGGATACATAATATACACATTTTATAAGCGTTTAGATAACATAAAGATAAAACTAGGTTTGGGTATACTACTTACAGCTGTTAACATCCCGCTGTCACAGTTAAATGACCATGTGGATATTAATACACTGAAAGAAGGCACTGTGATTCCATTATTCTATATCTGTGGAATCATAGGTTCTATGGGAGCTATCTTTCTTTTGGACGCCATAACACAATATGTATCTCTTAAAGGACTTTCATACTGGGGCAAAAACAGCCTTATAGTAATGTGTACTCATACAGCTCTCGGTTTTAAAGCTGTCATCTTCCTCGGATGGAGAAGATATGTATACATACCAAAGCACTACGATACAAACTACCTTTGGGCATGCTTCTTTGTACTGCTTCAACTGATGCTTCTGACTGCGGGGGTTATACAATTTGTAAATTCATATTGTCCTTTCCTTATCGGGAAGAAACGTGAAGAAATAAAGAAAACAGATTAGAATACTAAGAAAAGCTGAGTCATCGATTGATATATATCAATTCACATTGACTCAGCTTTTTTATCTGTCAGACTTTAAATGAGCCTAACTTAACCAGCAGGTGAGTAGCTCTTACTACCACCTTTAACCTTATACTTTATTGAATACTCACTTCCTGCTGATGTAATAGGTATTCCGGAAAGATTATAATTAGCTGTCAGATTGCTGTATGACAGCCTGGAGGAATCATACTCTACCGAAAGACTCTTAGTTCTCCATGTTGGGAAAACCTTACAAAGCAAGGTCATGTTGGATGATAACTCAGTGCTTTCCAGCTCAGAAGCACTGGTATATCCATCATCTGAAACTATCTTAAGAGAAACCTTACCGCCTTTTTTTGGAGCACTCTTAATACCTGATGCATAAAGAATGTTCTTGGCTGCATCCTTACCTAACTCATTGTAACCAAGCTGTGAATAATGAATAGTGTAATGTATCTGCGAAAGATTGGTAGGCATCTGCTGAACAGATCTCATATAGTTTCTTTCTGCATACTTCTTAGTATTGCCATACTTTTCTTTAAAGTAATTCTTTACTCCGGAATTAGTTGTCCAGACTTCTGAAAGCTGACTTGCAAGGTAAACATCCTTGTACTCTGCTTTGTTTGACTGACACATGTAGTAAAGTGCTTTTCTTGGGCCTGTCAATAATAGGTCTATCATACTGGTAGGTTTCTTATGCGCTCTTACCATAAGAACTCCACCAAAATCTATATCCTTATAAACATTTTTGTATGCAGAGTTTTTACTTCCCTTGAGCTCATCCTTATACTTTTTATGCATACGTGTAAATAGCTTTAAATATTTGTCAAAGCTCATCTTATGGTCCTCTTCACCCTGCATCCACATATATCCCTTAGAAGATAACTTATAATGACCGGCTTCAATCTCTTTATTTAATGTCTTTTCACATTCCTTATAGAGGGCAACTGATTCCCAGAAGTTATTGTTTTTTCCTGATTTTGGATCCCATGAAGTTATAGAACTTCCTGCATGTGCGGCATTAACAACCCATATTTTTTCACCTGTTTTGTCATACCATTCACTTGCAAATGCACTGTCTATACCGGTCTTACCAACCGCTCCCGGAGCATCTGTGATATTGTTGGTATGCTCCCATTCCTTATCACTTGTATTATCCGTAAGAGTATCAGGAACAAAATCACCTGCACTACCCTTTGTCAGATATCCTGAATTACCGGAAAAATTACCGATATACCTGGCATGCCAACCATTACTCGGACCGTAGGTATTGTAAACCGTCCCCTCTTCATTTAGTATATACTGCTGCTGGTACTGGATTATAATATCTTTATTACTGGGGCTTCCCTCCATATTACTTTGTCCGACCATGAGAACAAGACTAATGCTGGCAGGCTTAACCTTGATTTTTTTCTTTTCTCCCGAAGCAAGGAAAACCTCTGCCTTACCACAACCGGTAGCAATTAGCTTATTCTTATCATTTTCATCAATCTTTACTACTTCTGTATCTTTTTCCTGTGAAGATACCTTATACGAATCTACCGATTTTGTTTCGACTCTTTCTATCTTCTCTTCAAATGTCAGTCTGTCATCGTACTTTAAGGTATATTTACTCTTTTCCTTAGGAATAATGAACTTACTGTCAGCTTCACCGGCTACATCTACATCTGAATCATCATAAATTGCGTCTTTATTAATATCTTCACCCTCTGAAGCAGTATTTATCATCCCTGCCAGAGAATCAGCAGCCGGGATGCACGAACTGCTAATGGTCATACACGCTATCATAATAGCTGTAATACTTCTTTTTAATCTATACTTAATCATGTTATCTCTTATCCTTTATATTGTAGCAACGTTTGACAGTATAACATGAAAAAACCGGGCACACAAGTGCCCGATTTCAGAATTCATAAAATATTTAACTTTTCTTTGCTTCACATGATAAAATTATCTCATGGAATCCTTAACGTCCTTCAACTGATCAACGATCTTTCCGAATACTTCATCAGCACCCTCTATAGCTGTATCAGTTTTTCCAATCTCGCTTGACTCCCAGATAGCAAAGATTCCGCCCTCAGTAAATACCTGATACTTTGTAAGATATCCATTAAGGTCATTAACATAAAACTTCTTCAAAACAACACCAATCTCACCCTTGGTCTTGTTCTGTATAACATCATTCTGCTTGATGCTGTCAGCATCCCACTGAATAATCTTAGATTTGATGCTGTCAAAATCCTTGAAACTTGAGAAGATGTCCATAGGACTCGCACTTGAAAATGCCTCAAGTCTCTCTGCATCAGTAATACCACCCTTATCTGCAGGAAGAGAGAACTCACGAACAAATTCCCATACCTGCTGAGCAATATCCTTTTCCTTTGCAGTAAGGTCATCCTTTAAGATACCTTGACTGAATACATTAGTAGCATTAATACTGCCTAAATCAGGCACCTGGTTTTGCTCTTCGTATTCCTTTTCGCTCTCAATTTCGTCATTATCTGAACTCTGATCATAAATATTCTTTGCCAATGTTTATGTACCCCTCTTCCTCAAAAAGTTATATTAATTATACACTATTTTTAGTATTTTGCAAACCTTTTTTATATTATTACGAAAATAAAAATCAATCAACCCAATCAAACACATTTCTCGATTCCATATATGGAGTTATGCTCTCGTCCTTAATCTTCTGGTGCTCAGGACTTCCATTATACCTTACAAGTGCTTCCTTGTTTGCAAGTTCACACTCAGCCATAACATCCATATTGCTGCTTTCAAGACCTTCTGTGTGAACCTCAATGGAATTAACACCCTCAATCTGTCCGTTAAGATTCTGGAGTCTTCTCTTGATATCGTTCTTGATACCATCCTTCTCAACTTCTGTAAGTGAATCCTTGAATTTCCATAGTACTACGTGCTTAACCATAATTATAAACCTCCTGTTTTTAATATATTATTTCTTATAAACGATGCTCTTTTTGATTCTGTCTGCAGTCTCCCTGTTGATGAGAAATGCTATTATCTCACCTGCAAAATCTATACAGGTTCCCATACCTCTGCTTGTAATGATATAATCATCTACCACTACATCATCCTCTGATGCTATAGCACCTGTAAGGTCGCCCTCCATACCCGGATAGCATGTTGCATGGCGTCCTTCAAGTATACCAAGTCCACCAAATACGGTAGGTGCTGCACAAACCGCTGCAAGTCCCTTTCCTGCTTCATCGAACTTAAGTATCTTATCAGTAAGTCTCTTACAATCCTTAAGATTCAGTGTTCCCGGCATACCACCGGGAAGAACCAACATCCTAGCATCAGAAAAATCTTCATCTGTTACTTCTTCAAGGGTTCTGTCAGCCACAAATGTAATGTTATGGGATCCTGTAACCTTACGATCACCTGTTATGGAAACCATATCAATCGATATTCCGGCTCTTCTAAGCATGTCAACAACCGTTAACATCTCAACTTCTTCATGTCCCTCTGCTAGAAAAATATAAACATCTGCCATAATTAATTCCTCCAATTATAAAAAAGGTTATTACGATAATATATAATATCATATTTCATCTAATATTTCACTTGCTTCTTCTTTAGAAACCGAAATTCCAAAATCATTTTTATCAAACTCTACCATACTTCCGATTCCATACTGGACCACAAATCTTAATTTAGAGTCCCTTACCTTTTTATCGGTATAAAGCTTTTCCAAAAGTTCATCTTTATCGATATAATCAGGTATTTCAATCGGAAGAGCTGCTTTCTTAAGTAATTCTCTCACTCTCACAACCTGACTGTCATCCATGTACCCAAGCTTTCTGGAAAGGTGAGTCTGAGCCACAAGTCCTATAGAAACAGCTTCTCCGTGAAGAAGTCGATAATCACTGCAGGTCTCTATTGCTCTTCCCACTGTATGTCCAAGATTAAGTATTTCTCTAAGGCCACTCTCCTTCTCATCCTTCATAACAACCTTATACTTAATCTCACAATTCTTGTATGATATGTGGTCGCATGCCTCCTTTTCAAGCTTTAAGATACTATCCATATTTTTCTCAAGATAGTTAAAAAATTCTTCATCTGCCATGCATGCGTGTTTAATGGTTTCTGCAAGGCCGCTTGAAATCTGATTCTTCGGAAGAGTCTTCCATGTTGCAATATCTATATATACTTTTTTAGGCTGATTGAAAAGACCTATCAGGTTAGTTGCTCTCGGTGTATCAACCGCTGTCTTTCCACCTACCGATGCATCTGCCGCCGCAAGAAGTGTGGTTGCATAGTTTATAAAAGGAACCCCTCTGGCAAATGTACCGGCGATAAATCCGGCTAAATCTGTAACAACTCCTCCGCCTACAGCTATTATACAGCAATCTCTCCTGTATTCCTTTTCAAGCATGGCGTCCTCAATCATTTCTTTGGTCGAACGAACCTTGCTCTTCTCTCCTGCCGGAAACACAAAGAGTTCGGAGCTGTAACCTTCATCCAAAAGCAGCTTATGTATATGTCTTGCATAAAGCTCCTCTACTACACTGTCCGTAATGACTGCAAACTTCTTTATCTTGCCTACAAGTCCCTTTCGTAAGTCGCTTATAAGCTTTCCGGAAAGCTCATAACCTGTTTCTATCTCATAGCTGTCATCAACAACCCTTTTAAGCTCTACATCAAATGTACTCATAATTATAAACTCCGTTTTTTATCTTATCTGACCGGTTCCCTCTATCAAAAACTTGATTGTTGTTAACTCTTTAAGTCCCATAGGTCCCCTGGCATGAAGCTTTTGAGTAGATATACCTATCTCAGCTCCAAGTCCAAATTCACCTCCGTCTGTAAATCTGGTTGAACAATTTACGTAAACACAAGCAGAATCAACTGTCTGCTGAAATACACATGCATTTTTATAATCATTTGTTATAATGCACTCTGAGTGACCTGTAGAGTACTTAGATATATGCTCTACTGCCTCATAAACATCCTTAACAACCTTTATGCTTATAATGTAATCAAGGAACTCTGTAGCATAATCCTCATCTGTAGCATCTACGACAGATTCTCCAAGTATTGCCTTAGTTCTTTCGCATCCTCTTATTTCTACATTATGCTCATCAAGCTTTTCCTTAAGAGCAGGTAAAAAAGTGTCGGCAATTTCCTCTGATACGAGACAGGTTTCAAGAGCATTGCAAACTCCCGGTCTCTGAGTCTTACCGTTATTTGTTATATTGACAGCCATATCGATATCTGCTGTAGCATCAATATAGATATGACAATTACCTGTACCGGTCTCAATTACAGGAACAGTAGCATTTTGTACCACAGCATTTATAAGGCGATATCCACCTCTGGGAATCAAAAGGTCAAGGTAATCGTTTGCCTTCATAAGCTCTGCTGATACCTCATGGGAAGTCTCTGTTACAAGCTGAACTATATCCGGATTAAAACCACACTCCGAAACCGCTTCTCTCATGATATCCATAAGACATTTATTGGTTTCGATTGCTTCACTTCCGCCTCTCAATATAGTTGCATTACCACTCTTTATACAAAGTGTAGCAGCATCCACTGTAACATTGGGTCTGGACTCGAATATGATACCTATAACGCCCATAGGTACTCTCACCTTTGTAATTCTCATGCCATTTGGTCTCTTAGTACCTCCCACAACCTCGTAAACCGGGTCTTCGAGATTAACAAGCTCTATACATGCATCTGACATTCCCTTTATACGACCTTCATCAAGCTTCAATCTGTCAAGCATAGGTCCAGATGTACCCCTGTCGGCCGCTCTCTTAACTTCTTCTTCATTTATCCTGATTATCTCAGAACTTCTCTCCACAAGCTTAGCAGCTATCGCTCTTAGTATCTTGTTCTTTTCGTCCGTAGATGCTGTCATTATGCTCTGCTTAGCTTTAAGAGCCTTTTTACCAAGTTCATCTATATATGACATATATGCCTCCTTCTAAATTGCATTTTATTTCTATCTTTATTATTTAAGATAAGTCAATATTTTATATCAATTGTCAATATATTGCAAACCTTTATTCTACTTGAATCTATCCGTGAATTTCTGTGCAACCTTACCTAGAGGATTCGAAGGTCTGAATATCTGTCCACTCAGTTCTAATGAATTTTTAGTTTTTGTTATCTTCTCTTTTTCATCAACTTCCTTAGACATAGACAAACTTCTTGCCATTAGAAAATTAATAACCAACGATAGCATAATAGCCAAAAACAGACTCCCGAAAAAATGTACCATATTTACCTCTCTTTCTATACATTTACCACTTATTTCTTGAATCCAATTGTGGGATTTTTTGAGTTACAAACATATTATAATTCAGGAAAAGATCCACAATCAGTACTATAACCGCTATAATACATATAAATGCACCGACTACATATTGGCTTTCTTCTGCCGTATGCTTAACTACTATATTGCCACAACCAAAGATTCCTATGGTTGAGAGTATAAAACCAAATCGCTTATTACCTTTTTTAAGCCTTATGGTTTTTCTGAAAATCAAAACAGATGAAACCACTGTTATAATATATATGCCTATCATAAGCTTAGATAAAAAGGAGCTTGTGCCCACATGTAAATTCAAAGTCCACATATTGGGTGCAATAGCCGCTATTATCATTAAAAAGGTATATAATATAGATGGCCCTATGTTTTGTTTTCCTCCGGATATCATCCCTGCTATAGATTCTATATCGGGACTATCATCCATAACCTTGACAAGAGTTTTATTTTTCCGCATTTTTCGACCCACGTCATCAATCATTAAGTCTCTCTTCATAATCCACTTAAGCTCTTTATTATAGACAAGCTGAACCACCAGGGTCATAGCAATTACAGAAAGGAGCATAACTGTATTAGAATGAATCGGCATAAAGTAAAATAATAAAAACAAAGGTATAGTTAACAAAAAGCTGAATAACAGATATTTTCTGATGGATATGGGGATATCCGCAAGGAGTCTTCCCGACTGTCCGTTCATGGCAACGTAAGCCATTCTTTTATGCCTTCTGAAAGATAAAAACCATACCGGGAAGAGTGCCATCCTTGTTTCTAGGGTTTCTGACTTGATTTGCTTTCTTATTTCGGCATTTGACGAAATCAAATTATGGGTCTGTGATATTCTGTCTCTTATTCTATTTGCCGAAAGTTCTTTACAGCACTCCGCTTCGTATGACTGATAATTAATGCTTCCTATGTCGGCTGAATCAGCATAGAATCCGCATAAGTATGCAGGAGTAAACTCCTTCATGTTATCATATACATCGTAAGTTCCAAGTCTTTCGCTTATAAAATCCGGATATGTAGATGAAGCGTCGTGTGCCACTCCGTCATACTCCGCATGAAGAGCCGCATTGAAGGTATAGTACTGTCCTGAGTTTTTATTTTGTTCTTTTGATATATAATCCTTTTTCTCTGTAGCACTGAGAGTTAAGTACCCTGACTGCTTGAATTTATAAATCCAGTAGGGCATGTATATACCTCTAACAGCTTCGATTCCGTCGGGATTTTTGAGATCTGAAGGAGCATATATATCTTTATTAAGACGATTAAAGTACATTGCCTTACAGTAATCCTTACTGTAAAGAAAAGGAACGATATAGTCTGGCTTTTTAGCTCTTTCCAGCTTTTTCTCCAGTATCACGGATGATGCACAATAGCTGCAAAAGCCGGCTACATCCTGATCTTCCGAAAGAATCTGCGCTCCACACTGCGGACAACGATATACATTAATAAGCATTTCGTCGTTATTACCCACACTTTCTTCTGCATCCTCCTCTTTTGCTACCGCATAGGGAGAGTAAAGAGAACTGCATGACTGACATTTCATGTTTTTCTTGTCTATGTTGTAGCGAAGCTCTCCACCACATTTTTCACATTGATACATAGTAATCTCCTAATCTTTATATAAGTTAGATATTTTCCTTGAATTCTTTATATAAGTTTTCTGACGCATCTTTAATATTACTTTTTTCGAAAAGTACAAGATTACACGAAGCAATATAAGCTTCATAAAGTACACTGCTTTCGTGAAGAGTGCTCATAGGACTCAATATACTATTATTATCCATAACTACAGAAGCCTCGTACTGCAATCCGGAAAGCTTTCCTTCGCCGTCTAATATCTTCCTTGCAGCTTCACTCACGGGTATTCCCTTTTCAACTCCCTGAAGTTTAGCCCACTCTTCTGGATATATAACTTTCCACATTAAGTTTCATCTGAACATTTAGCGATGTTGTCAATGAAACCGCCTCATTTTTCAAGGCTCTATCCGTTATTTTTACTGTAATCCTCGCTATGATAACTACTGCAACAAGAATCATAAGCATGAAAACAAGGACCATTTTTAAATGAATCCTTTGAATTTTTTTAACATTTTTACGATTACTATTGTCGTTCATCTGGTATTCCTTTTCTATATCGCATATATATTTCTATATATAACTAATGCTTCTATTATACTTTCATTAGATGTCTGCGTCAAGTTTGCTTAGACTGAAAAAAGCGCACCTGAAAAGTCAGGTACGCCTTTAAGAGAAATATAAAAATGATTAAGAATAAATTCATTAGTTATTTATGATTTCATTTCTAACAGAGAGTACAAAGCCCGGTGATACCGAAAGCTCATCCACACCATACTCTATAAATGTTTTGGTAAGAGTCGTATCTGCTGCAAGCTCTCCGCATATACCAACCCATGCTCCACCCTTATGTCCGTTTTCGATTGTCATTCTGATTAGTTCAAGAACAGCTGGGTGATGTGAATCATTGATATTATCAAGCTTTGCATTTTGACGGTCAATAGCCAAGGTATACTGAGTAAGATCGTTGGTTCCTATACTGAAGAAATCAACCTCATGTGCTAATGTTTCACTTATGACAGCTGCTGCCGGAGTTTCAATCATGATACCAAGTTCAACATCCTCCTTGAAAGGAATCCCCTCAGCCTTAAGTTCAGCCTTAACTTCTTCAACTATCTTTTTACATTGCAAAACTTCATCCAAGGATATAATCATAGGGAACATTATCGCTACATTTCCAAATGCAGATGCTCTGTATATGGCTCTCAGCTGAGTCTTAAAGATTTCAGGACGGGTAAGACAGATACGTATAGCACGGTAACCCATGGCCGGATTATCTTCCTGTCCAAGATCAAAGTAACTAACCTGCTTATCAGCACCAAGATCCAAAGTTCTTATGACTACCTGCTTGCCACCCATATTCTCTGCAACAGTCTTATATGCGCTAAACTGGGTTTCCTCTGAAGGAAAATCATCACCCTCTAAATATAAAAATTCACTTCTGAAAAGGCCTACACCCTCTGCATCATTATCAAGCGCAGACGCAGTATCATTAACGCCCTTTATATTAGCATAAAGCTTTATCTTCTTACCACTCTTAGTAACAGAAGGCTTACCCTTAAGTGTACGTAAAAGCTTCGCTTTTTCTTTATCCTTCTCACGTATAAGAAGAGCTTCTTTTAGTTGCTCATCATCAGGGTCTATGGTAAGAGTGCCCTTATAACCGTCAACTATAGCCTTCTTTCCATCCCAAGCCTTATCAAATTCAATACCTATAATAGCCGGAAGATTCATCATTCTTGCAAGTATTGCTGTATGGGAATTGGATGAACCCAGATGGGTAACAAATGCAAGAAGCTTTGACTTGTCAAACTGTACGGTCTCTGATGGAGCCAGATCCTGGGCTACTATTATCACAGGTTCGTCCATGGAAGAACTGTCACCATCACTTCCCGAAAGAATCCTTACGACTCTCTCGGATATATCCTTAACATCAGCACTACGAGCCTTAAAGTATTCATCCTCCATATTTGCAAACATTTCAGAGAAATTATCACCTGTAGTTGCAACTGCATACTCTGCATTAACCTTTTGCTCTTCTATAATATTCTTTATAGAATCTAGGTAATCATCATCATCCAACATCATCTGATGAACTTCAAATATAGCTGCATTTTCTTCTCCTACTTCTACGCAGGCTTTTTCGTAAAGAACACCAAGTTGCTCTATAGCCTTTGCTTTAGCCTCCTCAAAACGAGCAAATTCAGCAGCTGTATCCTCTACACTTACGCGACGAACCTTTTCCTCACTTTTGTCGAATATTTTTATTTTTCCTATGGCAACACCCTTGCCTATACCTTTTCCTGTAAATTGCTGCATAAATAACCTCCCATCACATCTGGAAAATAATCTTGTAAAAAAGACAAAGCAAGAGACAGACGAACTTCCTACCCTGTCCCAAAAATTGTACACGTGTCAAGACTCGCGTGCCTGAGTTAAAGATTTTCTTTGAAGAAGTTTTCTATTTTCTCAGCATCAGCATCCTCATCAGGTCCCTCTACCTTAACAGTAACGGTTGCACCCTTCTTAACACCGAGTGACATAATAGCCATAAGCTTTGTAGCCTCTGCAGACTTACCGTTAGCCTCGATAGTAATCTTAGACGACATTCCCTTTGCTTCCTTAACAAGAATTCCTGCCGGTCTTGCATGGATTCCTACTTCATCAGTAATCACATAATCAAATGTTTTCATGTTACACCTCTTTCTGTCGGTCTTCCGACGCATATTTTATTATTTCATCGTATGTTGCATAGGATTCGATGGCTCCGTACCTTTGTATACTCCATTTGCAATACTTATTTGAGAAAGCAAGACACTCCTCTAGCTCCTCTGAAGTCATATCAGCTATATTATCAGAATTTTTTTCCTTCTTCGAAAGCATGAAGAGAAATGAACCGATAAATGCATCGCCTGCCCCTGTTGAGTCAAGAGCCGGTATGCCGTTGCCCGGGACTGTTGCACTAGCGCTTTTTGTATGCGCTTCAGCACCTTTCCCTCCTTTTGTATATATTACCATCTTAACATTTCCCACAAAAAGCTTCTTTATACCTTCATACGGATCGTCCTCATCCGTAATAAATGAAATCTCTTCATCGGAAATCTTTACTATATCAGCCAAAGGAATAAAGTCGATAACGGTCTTTTTCAAAGCCTCTGCATCATCCCATAAATTAAATCTTAAATTTGGATCAAAGTTTATCAGTGCACCGCTCTTTCGAGCAAACTCTATAGCTGTTTTGTGTGTCTCCTTCATTGGAAAATCACCAAGACTTACAGAACAAAAATGAAGAGCAAAGCAATCTCTAAACCACTCTTCTTTAAGCTGAGAACTATCAAAAAGCATATCTGCTCCGGGATTTCTAAAGAAAGAAAAATCTCTTTCTCCATCTTCCTTAAGGGCAACAAAAGCTAATGATGTCTTCGCTTCATGCGAACGCAGTATGTAACTTACATCAACACCTACATCCTTTAATTTATTCACGATTTTATCACCAAAGGGATCCTCTCCAACCTGAGTTATCATAGCAGAATTTCCTCCAAGAAGTGCATAAGCCGCACTAACATTTGCAGGTGCTCCACCTACGTTAGGCATAAATCCCGGAACATCACAAAGTGACATCCCTGTTTCTTCAGGTGTAAAATCAATTAACGCTTCACCTATTGCCAGTAATTTTTTCATACCATTCTCCATTTCACCCACCTTTTGTTTAGTTTAGAGGTGGGAAACTACTCCGATTGAGTTAAATATTTAGAATATATGTCTTTAAGTTACAATTCCCTTTCACAGTCATGTCAAATGTACCCTCCGACTTTTCTTTATCAAAGTAAAATCTGGAAGTCATAACTGCCTCCCCATCATCAGCAAAAATTTCTACCATGGAAACATCCAAAAGTATACGTAAATTATCACCATGCTTAAGGGTTACACTTCTTTTATCTCTGCCTCTTCCGGCTTTCTCATCCATTTTAAGTGAAAGATGAATTTCATTATTATTTTTTGTAATATTTATTTCAAAAAGTTCCTCATCCGATGAAGAAAAATTGATGTATATATCCCCTGATATATCTTTAATCTCAGTATCAGAGCACTCCGAAACGATTAATGATACTTGACCGTAATTTTCAATCTTTTCTTCATTGGAATCACCTCTAAACTCAAGAATCGTAGGAAGCGGATTACATAAAAGCTTCCTCTCATCTTTAGACCTGCTTATAACACGAGGAAATGTTAAGGCATGCTGCCATCCCTCTAAAACTGTAGGCTCATTGTCATAATCCGCATCCGGAATACCGGCCCAGCCAACAATTATTATATTGCCGTCATCATCAGTAAATGTCTGTGGTGCATAGAAATCAAAGCCGTAATCCCACTCATAAAAAACTTCATCCGGATTATCTATAATGATAAAGTCTTCTTCCGAATCAGGACGACATCTTCTTTTTATATCAAAATCATCACCAAGTACAAAGTAACCTGCCTGATATATATTTTGGTATTTTAACCCCTTTGTCTCTAGTCCCTGAGGGCATAAGCCAAGTACTTTTAAACCCGAGATTTCCATGTAATCAGGACATTCCCACATATACCCAAAAGGCTTTACAGTACTGATATTTGATATGCAGTTCCACTTCTTCATGTCCATGGATTCAAATGTGAGAACAGCTCCCTTATCTACCGACTCCGGATTTAGCTTTTTGCCATTAAGTCTTCCTCCCTGAACCATGTAATAATTATTATCTTTTTTCCAGACCTTAGGATCTCTTACATGACAGGTATAAAAATCAGGATAGTCATCATTAGTCATGATAAGCTGTTTTTCAAATCCACTCATACCATCCGGAGTTGTAACAAGGACCGTGTTAGCTTCTCGACCGGAATATGTAAAATCATGGTCTCCCTCTTGCTTAACATTGCCCGTATAATATAAAAACATCTTATCATCTTCTATTAAGGCGGAGCCTGAATATACTCCGTTTTTATCATATGGCTTATCAGGCTCCAAGCTTTCGCCCACATACTCAAAGTGGACATAATCATCACTTATGTAATGCCCCCACAGCTTTCTTCCACCATTTGGATTATCGGGAGAATATTGAAAGAAAGCATGATACTTTCCCCTGTATTTGGATAATCCGTTAGGATCGTTAAGCCAGCCTACAGGAGGCATGATATGGTATTGTAATCGAAAATTTTTATCTTTATTCATTTGTAAACCTCACCATTTTCGTAAATAATAATCGTCTTTTACGATACCGGTAGCAAATCCATAAAAGTGAAATAATGACTTACTTTGTAATCTTCACAAGATCCTCAAGAAAATCAATATTGCCTTCGGCAGCACCGGAAACAGCTGAATAATCATCACTGTTTGTAATCAGGACAGGTGTTACAGTCTTAAAGCCTTCGCTCTTAATAAGTTCAATATCAAACTCTACAAGCTTATCGCCTTTCTTTACTCTGTCACCCTCTTTTACAAATGAAGTATATCCCTTACCATCAAGCTGAACAGTATCTATTCCAACATGAATAAGAATTTCTATTCCATTGTTGCCTGTTATACCAACTGCATGGTTGGTCGGGAACATGGTTGTTATTTCGCCTGAAATAGGAGCTTTAACCACACCCTCAACAGGATCAACAGCAATACCGTCACCTAGTATACCTGCAGCAAATGTTTCGTCAGGAACATCAGCTAAGGCAATTACACTGCCCTTAAGAGGACTTGAAAGTGTGTACTCTGAAAACTCTTCTGAATCGTCAGAGTCAGACTCTGCTTCGCCGGCATCTGCAGCACCTTCCTCTATGACAGCATCCTCAGGATCCTTAAATATAGCCATGGTTATACCAAATGAAACAACAGTAGAAACAACCATAACTAAAGCGTACTGCCATGTATAATCAGTTGTTATAAGGAAACCGAAAAGCCCTGTAATACCGTAAGCTGAAGCGCCAATCTTAAAGAATCCTGCTACAAGACCACCGGCAGCACCACCGATACAACCTGCTATGAAAGGTCTTATAAATCTTAAGTTAATACCGAAGATTGCAGGCTCTGTAATACCAAGGTAAGATGAAAGAGCTGCAGGAAGTGAAACAGAACGAGTCTTTTTGTTCTTTGTCTTAAATGTAACCGCAAGACAGGCTGCACCCTGAGCTACGTTAGCTGCTGTAGCTATAGGCATCCATGTATTTACACCGTCTGCCGACAGCAAACCTGCCTCCAAAGCATTGTACATGTGGTGAACACCCGCGACAACGGTAGGTGCATAGAAAGCACCGACCAGCATACCGCCGATTCCGAATGGGATAGCTATGAGAAGCTTTGCTCCGTCAAGAACGTAATTCTCAATAGTAGAGAATATAGGTCCGATTATAGTAAGTGTAAGATAACCTGTAACTGCTACAGAAACAAGCGGTGTTACAAAAAGATCAATTATCTCGGGCACTATCTTATGCAGCTTTTTCTCCAGCATACACATAAACCAGACGGCAATAACCACCGGAATAACGTGGCCCTGATAACCTACCATGTTAATCTTATACAAACCAAACCATACATCCGCTGTCGGAATCTTATCTGCACTCGCAACAGACCATGCATTCATGAGATCTGAGTGAATCATAATCATACCTATGACAGCACCCAGGAAAATGTTACCACCAAACGTTTTTGCAGCACTAATCGCTATGAGAATCGGTAAGAATACAAATGCTGCATTGGAAAACAGATGGAAAATTGTATATGCAGATGAATTTGCCATTGAAGGAAATGCATTACAAAGACCTTCCAAAAGTCCCATCAAAAGACCACTGGCTACGATAGCCGGTATAATGGGTACAAATATGTCACCCAATGTTTTTATCATTCTTTTTGGCAGTGGCTGCTTAGCAGCTGCCGCCTGCTTTACATCTTCTTTAGTTCCCCCTGAAATCCCCGCAAGGGCAATAAATTCATCGAAAACCTTGTTAACAGTTCCTGTTCCGAAGATAATCTGAAGCTGGCCGGATGCTTCAAAAACCCCTTTTACTCCATCGACCTGCTCCAATTTTGCTTTGCTACACTTTGAATTATCGGCAATGACGAGCCTTAATCTTGTTGCACAGTGTGCGGCTGAAACGATATTTGAACTTCCGCCTATGTGTTTTAAGGTCTCTTCTGCCGTCTTTTTATAATCCATAAGCACTTCCTCCTTATTCTTTTTTTAAACGTTTATAAGCTATTTTTAATTGTACTATAGACAGATTTTTTTTTCAATTAATATTTTGCTAATTTAAAGGTTTTTTTCAATAATTATCTGAGCATAAAAATGCGTATAAAAAAGGATGCCCATATATAAACGGACATCCTTTACACATTTTCTTTATATATAATTGTTACTTAAGTCATAAGTTATCAGAACTTTTTAACTTTAATCTTCTTGCTCTTTGACTTCTTGACGAGCTTCTTATAAGCCTTGAATTTCTTCTTAGGAACTAAAATCTTAAGCTTCTTTCCTTTAATCTTAAGACTCTTAACCTTATTGTCTCCTGCAAATGCACCCTTACCGATAACAGTAACATTCTTACCAACCTTAGAAACTGTAGCCTTCTTTAATCCCTTAAATGCCTTAGGTCCAATCTGAACGATTGAGAATACTGCGCCTGCTGTTGTTACAGCCTGTGTTGTTGCAGGCTTTGCAGGAGCAGCTGAAGGTACAACTGATGGAGCAGGTTTGTTTTTAACTATATTACTTTGACAAAAAAATCAAATTATTTATTCCCTGTTTTTGAGAACTTCTGTAGGCTTCATTCGGTTTATCCTGAATATAAGAATTCTGTTTATGATAAAATAAAAAACTATTATCATTCCAACTAAAACCGGGTAATAATATATCGGATATTTTAAATCCATAGCACAGGCAACATTGGCTATCATATATGGGTAAAGTGCATCCATGATAAGTTTTGCCAAAGGTATTATTATAATCGCTCCTATTGATATAATATAGAAATTACCATTAAGGTACAACTTTCTTATCTCACCCGGTCTGAATCCGAATATCTTTATAATAGCAATATTCTGAGCAGATCTATCCAGCATAACCTTCATCATCAAATACATAACAACTATAAATATGATCATAGACATGATACACATGGAATAAACCATGCCCTTCATCAGATCTACAAATACTCCTGATGATTTTTTAATTGAATCTTTTGTAAGAACAGAGTACACTCTTCCGGACTTGATGCTTAACTCTTTGTCAGAAAACAAAACATTATAATAATCTTCATCCTCACCAAATAGCTCACACATGCTTTTTATATCCATAAATATATAAAAGCCTGTAGAATAATTGACTATTTTTTTTACTATAAAAGCATAATCCACATCATTAATCTCGTCGGAAACTATAATTTGCTCCCCTTCTTTTATTCCGTACTTCTGAGCCATGGCTGAAGATATGGAAACCTTATTTTTACTTTTATATATAGTTGCATCAAAGTAAGGATTATCCTTGTCTACTCCCAATACCGTAATATCCAGATTATAACCATAGACCTCCTTTTTTAATGTTTTGGCGAAAGCCTTATGAGAATCATCGGGTGCCTTTTTTCCCGGATATTTTAAGGTATACATATATTTAAATTTAGTATCCTTTACATAGTTTTCCTTTATACTTTCACACATTACAAAACAATTGATGCCTATAAACATAATGAGCAGGCATATGAACATTCCTAAAACCACAGCCAGGGCGCTTCTTGATTCTCTCATTATCTGACGAATCTGAAACTTTTTTATAAAACCGAACTTATCGATATCAAAACCTGTCTTTATCTTTTCATTTTTCTCATTTCTTATGAGCTTTAATACAGGCTGATTTAATCTTTTACGAATTACAAATACATTTACCAGCAAAGCCATGAGTGGAGGAAGAATAAGTGCATACACTATAAGATAAGGTGCATAATAATAATCAAAGTTTGGAGTAGAAAAATAAGCATTATTATCTACCATCTGCGAATCAAGTGCAAAATCAGAAAAGCCAAGTAGCGCCCCTACCAGTCCGGAAACAGCAGTAACAATGACAGGCAGAAACAGGTAATGCTTTAAAAGATCTCTTTCTGTAACACCAAGCACATAAAGCGCACCGATTATAGTGCTTTCCTCATCTATACCATGTATCACAAATACAGATATAACATAAGCAAAAAGAATTAGTACTATAGCTCCGGCCACCAGTCCCGCATACTTATTTATTATCTGATCATTTGAACTGGCATTAATTCTGGGATTATCAGATGCCTTTATAAATGTAACGAGATTTTCAATATCAGTAACGAAGTACTCTTTTTTTATCTCATCAACCTTGTCATCTAATTTATTGATTCCTTCGTCAACCTTTTTCTGACCCTTTCCGATTTTTTCAACCGCCTCTGTATAGTCTATTATTCCATCCTTGAATTTCTTTAGATTTTTAAGGTCTTCAAGAGCAGATGATATACTCATGTTAACGATAGAGCTTTCAGCATTATCTGCAATTTTCTTTATTTTTTCTTCAAAGTTTTCCTCGGTCAGATTGTCCTTCAGACCGTAACTTTTCAAAGATTCCCCCGCACTTTTCAAGTAATTATCAAAGAGTTTTTTTGCCGCATCCTGAAGATTTGAATTGTTAGAATTTACCTCGCTAAGACTGTCTGTCAGCTTATTGCTTCCATCTTTTAGTTCTCCGACTCCATCTGTAACTTTATCTGCATCAGCGATGTTTTCTTCCCAATACTTCTGAAAATATTCATCTTCTATATTTTTAGGCGAAACCCTGATCTTAGATAATTCATTTTTTAATGCGGAATGAGTAAGACCGTCTTGTAAAACATATGCATATAACAGTTCTTCTGCCTTGTAAAGATTTTCGGAATTTGATAATTTTTTATACTGATTCCCGGTAACAAAACCCACTCCAAATGTCTTACTTGAAACTGTACTGTCGCCTATTTTTTCATAAGGAGCATCATAATCCGGAGTACAACCGATACCACTAATCTTATAACTTTCTCCTGCTATTATTATACTATCGGAAACCTTTAATTTATGCTCCTGTGCATATCTTTTTTCCAAAAGTATTTCATTATCATTTTGAGGTAAAGCCCCCTTATCAATCTCAATTAAATTGATTTTTTCACGAACCTTTGTTATTCTCAATGTGCTTTTATCTTCCTGTAAAAAATCAACATAAAACTCTTCTTCTATTTGTGCACCTTTATCTTTAAGTCGTTGCCTATCACTATCTGAAAGCTTTACGAAAGTCGTAAAACAACCGGACTCCACATGATTTTTCTTATTATATCTTTGTCTTCCGACTATAATCATATCAGCTGCATCCACCAGACTGATTACCATGTACATACTTGCTATAATTAATATTGATAATGCCAGATACCTCATGAGATTTTTCTTTAAATCTCTGAGTATCCTTTTTCTAAGTACTTTTTGCATATATACACTTTCCTTTTTTAATATAAATTATCCTATAAATCCTCAAGTTCTGCTGCCGGAATTTTTGCTTTATTAAGATACTCTCTGCTGACAACTCCGTCCTTTAGGAAAATAACTCTGTCTACCATACTTTTTATGGAATTATTATGAGTTACCATAAGCATTGTGGTTCCGTATTTTCTATTAATTTCTTCTAAAAGTATTAATATATCTCTTGAAGTCTTAGAGTCAAGAGCACCGGTAGGCTCATCACAAAGAAGAAGCTTGGGATTTTTAATAAGAGCTCTGGCTATGGCGCACCTCTGCTGTTGTCCGCCCGAAAGCTGGGAAGGAAATTTATCTACATGTTCCTTTAGCCCAAGGGTTACGATTAAGTCTTCCATATCAAGAGGATTATCCGTAAGATACTGACAAACCTCTATATTTTCCTTTACAGTAAGATTAGGAATCAGATTATAAAACTGGAATATAAATCCAAGTTTATCTCTTCTATACTCAGAAAGCTCCTTTGCATCCAGCTGTCCAATTTCTGTCCCGTCAACTACTATAGAACCTTCATCTATTTCATCCAAACCACCTATACAATTAAGAAGAGTTGATTTACCCGATCCACTTGTACCCTGTATAACGCACATTTCCCCTTCCATCACTCCGGCTTCAACGCCCTTTAAAACCTGAACATAACTTCCGCCTTCACCATAGCTTTTTCTCACACCCTGTACTGACAGGTACATATTCTCATCTTTTTTATCCAAAGAATCCATGTTTCTATTTTCGCTCATTATAACCTCCATATTTTTAGGCTCTCTAATACACGTTAGCCATAACCAACATGTATGTTAGTATATGGTAACACATTTTGTCAAGTATTATTCATGGATGTTAATATTACTTTTGAATTTCAGTGTGTCCAGCAACAAAATTCCGTTATTAAGACAAAAAACTACTGACGTTGTGAAAAAATATGATATAATTGATTCAATAATTAGGAATTGTTTAAAAGTTATATTTTTTTACGATAGCTTGTAGAGTTTTTTGCTTTATTTGGTAAATGTTTTTACTATAGTATGATTAGATGTTATATTTTTTATTTGATAGCTTAATGATGCGTGTACTGTGGATTGCAGTGATGATGGTATGGTATTGTCATTTATTCAGAAAGGAGGATTTTAAACTTAAATTGCATTCTTTGAGTTAAATGTATAGAAGCTTATATGGTTATATATCTGTCGATGTTATATTAGATTCAGCCGGTAGTTGTCAATAGAGTATTTAAAAGATATTCTGTCTTGGATTATAAAGATTTATAAAAATGGTGATTTAATTCTTTATGAAATATAAGATTTAAAAGATATTGGATTTAACCCCAGTCAATTATATGTTATAGGAGGAAAAAGATATGAGAATTATTAAGTTTTTTATGGTTTTACTGCTATGCTTTGTTACCACAAGTTATGTTAATGCCTCTGCTAGTTCTATTTATGAGTTAGATAGCGAATTCAGTGATTTTATTAGGAATAACTATGTAAAATTGGTTATTAATGAAATTGAATATGATTACGGAATTGTTGATATAGATGAAAATGAATTCGTATTATGTAATCCTTTTGTTATTTATAAGTATAAGGAGCATAATGATCCTGTATATTATTATCCAATAAAATACAAAGGGGTAATAAAATATATGATATCTGCAATTAATGAAAAAGATGAAAATGAAAGATATCCAATAAGTACAGAACGATTATTCATAAATGAATTAAATATGGCAGGGTATGCAAATACTGATTCAATAATATATACGCATCAAGGTAGTGTTTATATAGAAAATAAATATGAAAAGAGAATTATTGGAACAGATACATCAGTATCTGAAGTTGATACAAGTGAATTTTTTGAAAAAGGTTTTCATGAAAAGGTCGATATTATACGTAATGATTCCAACAACTTTAAGATAAAACACTCTAAACAATCTAATAAAGAGATAAAGTTAGGAGCAACAAATATATTAAATCTAAATAATCCACAACAGCAATATGGATATAATATGTGTTGGGCGAGTGCTGCAGCGACAATTATAAATCATAATAAAGGAATGGGATTAACGGGATTTGATATTTGTAATTTACTTGGTATAGGATATAATGCCACTGGAGGTATGAATAATGCAAATACGGCCATGCAATACTATGGAGTATCATATACAGTTCATAATACGCATGCGTCAAAAGCACAAATCAAAAATAATATTGATTCAAACAAGCCTATGTTTGTTAAAGGGACAAATCCAGCATTAGATTATGGACATGCTATAGTAATTAGAGGTTACTACAATGATGCGCAAATAGTATATATATGGGATAGTTCATACAGTACTTTCAATGATTGTAAAAGGTCAATGTATTATTCAAACGCATTTTCTTCGCAGGGCGTGTCTTATGATTGGAGTGGGACCTTATGCAAAAATTGGACTTCATAAAAAGATAATAAAGAGTCAAACTGATTACAAGTATTGTTAACAAATGACACTACCATCAAATAATACGAGGTCATGCCATGAAAATCAAGGTTTCATCAATTCTTTTAGTAATACTTTGTTTAGGTATTATGGTTATAAATGTATATATTTCATACCATCAGGTTACTGCTTTTTCTTATGAAAAAATGCTGACTTTATTGGATATTAACTATATCCATACAATCGCTATAAATATATTCGGAGTGGCAGTAGTTTTGATTTATATACATAAAATATATAAGCATGAAACAACTAATATATCAAAAATATTGTTTGTCATTTTAAACCTTGTATTTATAACAATTGTATTTGCAGGATTTGGTTTTGATTTTAAGCTAGCCGAAAAGAGTAATCCTGTTTTATTGGCAATAGGATATACGTCAAAATTAAAAGGTGGGGAGGGTATACTTAACAGCTTTTCAGGTATGGGAAAAATCAATGGTACCGATATCATAAAAAAGTATATCTATTTATTCAGACCGGCTGAATTAATATGTATTTTTTTCTTCTTTTTATTTATACCTGGGATTTTAAAGTTTTCCAATAATTACAGGAGCAGTAAATCCGGTATACCCAAGAAGTACTTATTATTTACAATTATTGTAACAGGTGGTATTTTTGCGAGTATCACAATTGTTTACAATGACTATAATATAGCAATCCTTTTTGTTATACTATATACCCTGAGTATCATATTATTGGGGATTGGTACTAAAAATGCAATAAAGTATCCACTTATAATCCAGGATATCGTTTTTGGTGTTCTTTTATATATTGATCCCATGAAGTTAAAACCTCATGTATATAAATATGATTTCTATACGGAAATTGTTTTGAGTGATATAGAAAAAGGAAAGACCATATCGGAGGCATTTGCAGCTTATAAAGACAGATATTTGGGTGATCAAATCAGGGATTACATTGCTGAAAGAGGACCGATTCTGACTTGCTTTAAGGAATATGGTTTTGAGAACGGAGTTGTTGCTTTGCTACTCACTTTAGGGTTATTAGGAGTAGTTTTATATAAGATGGCTGTTAATATTTATTATATATTAAAGCATAAAAGGGACGATATATACAATAGTAAATACATTAGTTCATGTATTATAGTTATATTTTCCGTTCATCTTGGCTTTATGATAATAATGGGTCTGGTCTATGAACCTTATGACTCAACAGCTTTTGAAACTATTCCATTCTTTGGGTGTTCTACGTTTAATGTAATGATATGGCTTTTTGAGGTTATATTTATGGTATTGTTTACGCCGGATTTAAAATCAGTGAATTCCCCTAATAAGAGCGGGAAAGTAAACCAATCGTGAATAGTAAAAAACAAATCAAAATAAAGGTGAATTGAAAAAGTAAATTCCACTTTGTAAGGTTAAATTCCACCCCTGTTGTAAGTGTTATAATGGCTGCACAACTTCTTATCCCGGCTTGCTTTTTCATATATTAAAAACTGTAGTTACATTTTCTTTAAAAGTGCAGGTGTAAGAATGATCTCATCCGCAGGAATGAGTTTAAGATTGAATACCTTTAGAAGCTCTTCTCCATACATGAAAGCAAACAGTTCATAAGGGCTTTTATTACCGAGAGTCTTCCGTGCATATGAGTTTATATGGCTCATCATAAGGTTGATCTGCTCCTGTGTGTATTGACCAAGATCCGTTCCTTTAGGAATTATTCTGCGTATCAGTTCATGGTTGTTTTCACAGTTGCCCTTCTGATAAGGAGCATTTGCATCACAGTAGAACATGTGCGTACGGTGGTTGCCCTGCTTGTCGAATTCGACCGCTGTGGGATTGGAGAATTCACTGCCGTTGTCCGCAAGGTAAATGGAAATGTGGCGAAGGGACTGACCCTTTTTAATAAGGGGTGAGATAACCTCATCAAGCTGTTTTAATTCTTCTTCAGATACAGCAAAACCGGAACGGGATTCAGATTTAAAAAAATCGTATTCTTTCTGTGATTTTGCGGCACGGTAGAAAAATTTTTCAAGGCAGCATTTAGTCCGGTCAGGACATCCGTTACATACATAAGGCGGCTTATTGAGTTTAGGACAGCTGTACTTGACATATGCAATGCAGGTTTCGGAGCATTTGCCACAGGCCCAGCAGGGTCTGTTGTGGTAAGTACATCTTTCACAGATATGCTTGGTGCTGCATGAATGGGTGACGGCATTCAGACAGTCATTAAATGATTTGCCATAAGCACCGGTCTTTTCAGAGACGCGATGATTCCTGATCTCTTTAGATACAGTTGTACAGTCCTTGCCAATAAGTAAAGCAATTGACTTAAATGAACTTCTTTTTCCAAGTTCAATTTCAATAACAGTTCTTTCTTCAATAGTTAAATGTTTTTGTTTACTCATGATAATCCTCCATATCTGCCGGGAAAGATTAGCCATGTTTGGAAAGAGGATTATATAATATTTTCGGAAAAAGTAAAATCCACTATTGATGGCATTGTGGTTTGGAATAGTTAAATTCCATCCCAAAGTGGAATTTCGAAATGCAAACAACATGTCCAGCATTTTTTAATTTCGGGGTTGACATAAGTCTAAATTAATGATATTTTATTTTAAACCGTTGAGGAAGAGTAAGTAAATCCTATGATTCCTTTCCAGAGAGTTGCAGATGGTGTGATTGCAACAAGGATAGTATGATTGAATGGACTTCTGAGGGCGAGCAGAAATCGTTTTGTATTTGTTGAGCGAAAGTATGTGAGACGGAGAAGACACTTCGTAACCAAAAGTCAGCATATGATGGTATGCGTTGAGTGGGCGTTTTATACGTCAAGCCGGGTGGCACCGCAGGAAACAGATATGTAAACTATCGCTCCTGTCCCAGCAGTATTGGGACAGGAGCTTTTTTCGTAGTTTTATTTATGATTCATCTTTATAAATATTTCTAAAATGTCCCAAGCTCAATATGACAAATTCAACTCGAATTTGTTACCATTAGTATCTTTAAACTATATTAATTAAAAAAAGAAAAGGAGACAAACTATGTACAAGGACATTTTACAGAAACTTACCAACCATGAAAACCTCACAGAGGAGGACATCTTTGAAATTATCAATGATATCAAAGAAGATAAGCTTACAGACGGGCAGATATCAGGTTTTTTGGTAGCTCTTTCCATGAAGGTACCTACTCTTGATGAAATCACCTACACAGCTAAGGCTATGAGAAATAATTGTATTCCTATCAAGCCAAAGCTCACATCAGAAATGATGGATACCTGCGGAACAGGCGGTGGTTTAAGCACATACAACATTTCCACAGCAACTGCAATCATATCGGCAGCTGCAGGAATTCCAATAGCAAAGCACGGTAGTCGCTCCATATCAAGTCTTTCAGGAAGTGCAGATGTACTCGAAGCACTTGGAATAAATATCAATCTTAATCAAGAGCAGGCTGCAGAGCTAATAGAAGAAATCAACATTGCATTTATCTATGCTCCTCTTTTCCACCCTGTAATGTGTAAAGTTCTTCCACCGGAGTCAGCTCTTGGAATTAAAACAATCTTTTATACTATTATCGGACCTCTTATCAATCCTGCTTTTGCCCCAAGACATCTTCTTGGAGTTTATAAGCCCGAGTTACTCGAGCAGGTTGCACATGTTGCAAAAGAACTGGGTTATACAAGAGCAATGTTTGTACACGGACTTGACGGCTTAGATGAGATTTCTCTTCTTGGAAAAACAAGAATTGTAGAACTAAAAGACGGCTCTCTAAATACCTTTGAGATTGCTCCTGAAGATTTTGGCCTTAACAGATGTAAGCTTGAGGATATTAAAACCGGCACACCTGAGGTCAATGCAGCTATCATTAGAGGTGTATTTGAAGGAAAAATCACCGGTCCTCAGAAGGATGCAGTACTTTTAAATGCAGCGGGAGCCCTTATGGTAGGCGATAAAGCAACTGACTTTAATGATGGAATCAAAAAAGTATCTGAAATAATCGAAAGCGGAAAAGCTCTAGAAACTTTAGAATTACTTAAAGAGCGTTCCAATGCATACTTAAAATAAATAAGGAATGAGACCTATGAAATCTAATTTGAATTTTTATGAAGCACTAAAAAAAATTGACAATACACTTTTTAATCCGGTTATACCGGATATAAAGTGCTTTTCTCCAAAAGACGGAGATCTTATAAAAAAAAGAAACCCTGTAGATATAGCTAAAGCGCTTGTTTTTGCAGGGGCACCCGTACTCTCTGTGGTTACTGAGGGAGCAGAGTTTCATGGGTCTCTTAAAATGCTAAAAGATATATGTCAAGCAGTAAGTGTACCGGTACTTAGAAAAGACTTTGTACAAAACGATAAAGATTTGGAAGAAACTATCGATGCAGGCGCATCTGCTATTCTTCTTATGTACTCCTGCCTCGGCAAAGAAAAACTCGAATATTTTTATTATAAAGCATTGGATATGGGACTTACACCCTTCGTCGAAACTCATACCAAAGAAGATTTAGAACACGCAAAGCAATTAAAAGCGAAGCTTATAGGCATTAACAACAGGGATATATTAAAACTTGAAAGAGATGACGGTGACTATAATCTATCTAAAACACTGCTTAAATATGCACCTAAGGATGCTCTTCTAATAAGTGAAAGCTCTATAAAGAATCCTCACGAGGTAAGAGAAGTAATAAAGTCAGGTTCCTACGGTGCACTTGTAGGCACATCACTCCTTTTAGCTACGGATATCGAAAAAGCTTATAAGTCTATGACTTCTAAGACAGGAATAAAAATCTGTGGCAATATGAATACTGAAAGCGTCAGTCTATGTCTAAATAACTATGTTGACCTAATTGGATTTGTAGTTGATTATCCGATTCCTGTTCCATGGAACTTAACATGCGATAAAGCACAAATACTTATTGAAAAAACAAGGAATCTGTTTGATACTCATCTTTCAAGAATCTCTATAGTTACAGGTGGCTCTAAGGATAAGATTCTAAAGATTGCTAATCTACTCCATCCTGATGTTATACAATTACATTATACAGAAACATACGAAGAAAGCTCTGAAATTGCAAGAGAATTAAAAAACATGGGTATATCTTGTGTTCGAAGCATACCTATGAAGGTCTCCGAGCGAATTAAGACCTTTGGCACAGAGAAGCTCATTGAAATAGCAAAAAGAATCGACACTTCTCCTATCGACTGCATACTTTTTGATAATAGAGATGCTTCAAACGCAAGTTCTAACAGCGAAGCCATAAGTCACTCATCCTATATGGATGATATTTGCACTTCTATTAATGCTGTCCAAAAAACAACCCTTATTGGAGGCGGAATTAATCTAGACAATATTTCCAAAATCATAAATGAATTACACCCTGATTATGTAGATATTATGACAGGAGTTGAAGTATCTCCCGGAATCAAAGACGGGAAGAGCTTAGAGTCTTTAATCAGTTATCTAAGACCTTAAATAAATATTTTTGATTATATATAGTCATAATAGTAAAAAAGGCCAGAGTCAATCGGGCCTTTTTTTATATTACTGATTTGAAAGTCTCTCTTCATACTCCTTTGCAGGCATGGGTTTCGCATAATAGTATCCCTGAATCATATCACACTCCTGTGCAACCAGGAAGTCCACCTGCTCCTTTATCTCTACACCTTCAGCAACAGTTTTCATATTTAGTTTTTTTGCAAGATTTATTGCTTCCGATACAACAATTTCACCGCGCTCTCCCTCATTATCTCCTCTGAAAAATTCTGCATCCAGCTTTAGCACATCAAGAGGCATATCCTTAAGAGAGTTGAGCGAAGAGTATCCTGAACCAAAATCATCCATAGAAACACTGAAACCGTACTCTTTAAGCCTTCTTATGGTTTCAACTATTGCCTTCTTATCATCGAAGAAAGCACTTTCAGTAAGTTCTATTTCTATAAGCTCATGAGGAGTTCCCGCTTTATCTACCATATCACATATCTGCTCTGCTAAGTCTTTTTCTATAAAGTGAGCCCTCGAAACATTGACAGAAACAGGTACACAATTTAATCCCGCATCCTTCCATCTCTTCTGATCTGCAGAAACGTGCTCAATCATATAGTGATCGAGCTGCGTTATAAATCCATTCTTTTCAAATATAGGTATGAATCTTCCCGGACTTACGAATCCAAGTTCAGGAGACTCCCAGCGAACCAGAGCTTCTGCACCTCTTAGAGTATTAGTCTTAGGATTATACTTTGGCTGATAATAAACTAAGAATTCTTCCTTTTCAATTGCTTTCTTTTGATATTCCTGAACTTTATCAAGCCAGCGCTGCTCTTCCAATAGTTTTTCATCATAAAATACCACGCCTGAATCATCACTCTCTGATAAAGTTTCTCTTGCTGCACTCGCATTGTTGTATTCATTATCAAGATCTATTTTCTTTCTTGATTTATCCTTCATAATCTTTGATGAAGGTATAAGGTCAACTCCGATATGAAAGGCACATTTATGATTCTCATCTATGGTTTCAAGCTCTGAGATAATACTGTTTATCCTATCTTTAAGTTCTTCTTCATCTGAATACCTTAACAGAATAACAAAATTAGCCGAAGACTTCTGGGCGCATATTTCCTTCTTGTCGATAGAAAGTCTTACTTTTCTATATATTTTTCTGAGAAGCTTTTGCCCTTCCTGTATGGAGTGACACATGCAATAATTCCTGTATCCTACGAAACTGATGGCAATCAATGAGTAATTCTTATTCGCATTCATACGAGAACGAATCAGCTTCTCTCCACGCTTTCTTAAATAAAACCAATTGTATCCGTTTGTCTCTTCATCTGTATATAGGACATTGAATATTCTTTTTTGGCTAATAAAGGTTGATACTGTTTTTACAATAATATATATAACAAGTACTATTGTCATAAAAACCAATGAAAGCATCAAAAGCATTATAAGTGCAACATCCAGGATATCTATCTTATAATTAGCCCTACAGTACATTATCTGTTGTCCATCATTAACTTCTATGGAAATCCAGTATGGCAAAAGCAGGACTTCTTTATTGTTAATTATAGTTAATGAATCATTAATATCAGTAGTATTTACTTCATCAGAAGAATCCTTATTAGTAATATCAATATCAAAGGTTTCATCGGATTTTTCGGATATATCTTTATCTTTAAATGCATCAGCATTTATATTATCATATATTTTCTCCAGAACAGCAGGATTTACCTTTATATCGTTATCCTTAGGATATATAAAAGGCATTATGGTATCAGCATATACATTTATCTTCTCTCCTGAGCTAGGTAATATTACCTTCCCACCATCTTCATTAATAGAAAGATTTCCGTATCTGTATATATATTTTCCATCTTTTTCCTTAACCGCAAAAGCCCTTTTTTCCATCTTGAGAATCTCAAATTTTTTCTTATCTGAAAATTCAGGACTATCGTAAACATCAGCCATTTTTTTAATCAACTGATATTCATTTATAAATCTTTCTTCTACTGCATAGCGAAACAGCATTTGTCCCAAAACAGCCAAGATTGAAAATGCTCCGACAAAAAAAATAAAAAAGACAAAGAGAGACGACCAAATTCTCACCCTCTTTATCTTTTTATATGATTTATCTCTTTTTCTCATATCAATTATCCTTTTTTCATTACATAGTACAATCAGAGAACTTGCTTTTTAATAGTACTAAACAACCATAGTCTTTTGTAATTCACTATGGGCGGACATAGAATCATTTATTTCTCTGGAGCAGGCTATAGCAAGGGATCCCGGTCCTATGTGACAAGCTATGGATAATGAAAGAGGAGCTATAAGTACTTCCTTCACTCCAAAGCGCTCTGTTATCTGATTTTTAAATTCATGAGCTGCTTCCTCGTTAGCGGTATGAGCTATCTCTATATGGATATTCTCTATATTATCCATACCGCCAAAACGAGTCTCTATATCATGCTCAAGTGCGTCTAACATCTTCTTTTCTGCCTGCTTTCCTGTACGTGCAATAGAAAATGCATCCAGCTTTTCACCCTGTATCTGAAGAACGGGCTTAAGTCTTAAAGCTGTTCCGACAGCAGCTGCAGCCGGAGTTATACGTCCACCCTTCTTTAAATACTTAAGGGTTTCTAACTTTATATAGATACTTGATTCAAACTTTACTTCTTCAAGAACTCTCTTAATGTTCTCTGCTGACATACCTGCATTAGCAAGCTCAAGCGCGTCGAGAGCACTCTGATACTGAGTAACACTAATGCGCTGATTATCTACCACCTGAACTCTTCCGTCATAATCATCAGCAAGAGCCATAGCAGTACTTGTAGAACCTGAAAGACCACTTGACATCGGTATATGAACTATCGATTCATACTCTGAAAGTTCCTCTTCCCAACATTTTTTTATATCAGGGATACTTGGCTGTGATGTAGATATATCTGTATCCGCACCAAGCATATCGTAAAATTCGCTTTGTGTAAGAGTAACATTTTCATAGTATGTTTTTCCATCGATTATAAAAGGCATAGAAAGAACCTTGATTCCGAAGCGATCTCCTTCCTCTAATGTCATACCACTGTTACTGTCTGTTATAATTCTTACTTTTTTCATAAGTATCCTCATTTCATAATTAGGTGTTGGTTTTGTTTACTGATATTATATGTTGTAAAATACGTTCAAATATCAGTCTTATTCATGCCTAATTATATAGAGGTTAAAATAGTCTGTCAAACCCACATACACAAGGTTTCTTTTCCATGTACCACGTGTTTTATTACTACTAAACATAGTTTTAAAAACTACATAAATCAATCGAGTAGGGAAGATAAAATCGCACCCTACTCGCTCGCTAGTCGTCGATCAGCTCTGCTGACATCTTCCCCATGAGAACTCTGCGATATAAAAGAAAATGCGGGAAGATAGATTCATATCATCCATTCCCGCATCTTATATCCGTTAATTTCTATTGTCAATATCCACACCTGCGCTTTTGCTTAGAGGTGGGGGATTTCTCCGACTGAATTAATACTTAAAATGTTGCGAGCATCTCATTTACTGCCTTTGACATAGCCTCTGACTTGGCCTCTGCATCCTCCATGGAATCACCTACAACTCCATAATAGAACTTAATCTTTGGCTCAGTTCCTGATGGACGTATACACATCCATACATTGTCACTCATATCGAAGTAAAGAACATTTGACTCAGGAAGACCTGTAGGCTTAACTTCTCCGGTAGCAAGATCTGTAACAGTATCCTTCATATAATCACGGAATGAAAGAACATCATAACCGCAGAAGGTCTTTGGAGGCTCATTTCTAAGCTTCTCCATTATGTTCTTAATTTTCTCAAGCCCTTCGATACCCTCCATGGTAACTGCAAGAACACCATCCTTATAGAATCCGTAGCGCTCATACATATCAACCATAACATCCCAAAGAGTCTTACCCTTAGTCTTATAGTAAGCAGCAGCCTCACAAAGAGCCATGGTAGCAACGATAGCATCCTTATCTCTTGCGTGGGTTCCGATAAGGCATCCGTAGCTTTCTTCAAATCCGAAAAGATATTTACCCTTTCCGGTCTGCTCAAAGCCAAGTATCTGCTGACCTATATATTTAAATCCTGTTAGACACTCAATAACATCGATATTATAGTTCTTTGCTACTGCATCTGCAAGATTTGATGTAACTATAGTCTTTATAAGCTTTCCATCCTCCGGAAGAACTCCGTCTCTCTCCTTCATCTGAGATATTTCATACTCAGCCAAGAGACTTCCTGACATGTTACCTGTAAGAGTGATATACTCTCCTGACTTTGTATCCTTTACATAAACTCCAAGTCTGTCAGCATCAGGGTCTGTAGCAAGTACAAGATCTGCATCCTTCTCCTTTGCAAGCTTAAGAGCAAGTTCAAATGCTTCCTCAGCCTCAGGATTCGGATAACTAACAGTTGGAAAATCACCATCCGGTAATTCCTGCTCGGGAACAACATAGACATTATTAAAGCCGATTTCCTTTAGTATACGTCTGGCAGGTATATTTCCGGTACCATGAAGCGGTGTATAAACAACTGTTATCTGATCTCCCACTTCCTTTATACTATCCCAATGTATAACCTGCTTCTTTAACTCTTCTATATATCTGTCATCGATTGAAGCGCCAATCTGCTCATAAAGACCCGCATTAACAGCCTCATCCTTAGACATGGTCTTTACTGTATTCCAATCACTGACAGCTTCTACACATGCCATAATTCCCTTATCATGAGGCGGAGTAATTTGAGCTCCGTCCTCCCAGTAAACCTTATAGCCATTGTACTTTGGCGGATTGTGACTTGCAGTTACATTGATACCTGCTATACAATCAAGCTCTCTTACAGCAAATGAAAGCTCAGGTGTTGGTCTTAAAGACTCAAACACATATGCTTTTATACCGTTTGCAGCAAGACAAAGCGCTGCTTCATCTGCGAATTCAGGAGACATATGTCTTGAATCATAAGCGATTGCAACACGTTTATTATCCTTTCCTGTCTGTAAAATGTAATTAGCAAGGCCCTGTGTAGCTTTACGTACAGTATAAACATTCATTCTGTTTGTTCCTGCACCGATTATACCTCTAAGACCTGCAGTACCAAACTCAAGATACTTATAGAATCTTTCTTTGATTTCATTATCATCAGTAATAGCCTTTAACTCTGCCTTTGTATCCTCGTCAAAATAAGGATTCTCAAGCCACTCATTATAAATTTCCTTATAATCCAATGTTTTTTCTCCTTTTCAGATAATACTTGATAAACTTTTTAGTATACCGGCTGCAATGTCTGGCTTATTCATGGTATAAACATGAATATGCTTACAACCGTTTGCTATCAGATCTATAATCTGATCCGTAGCATATATGATTCCTGCCTGCTTCATCTTGTCAGGACTATCACCAAATGCATCTACTATTGCTTTAAATCTTGCCGGAATAATACAACCTGAAAGCTGTATGCTTCTCTCCATCTGTCTTCTGGTGGTTACCGGCATGATGCCCGCAAGTATCGGAACTCCTACTCCGGCTTCTCTTAAGCGGTAAAGGTAATTATAATAGATTGAATTATCAAAAAACATCTGTGTTGTCAGGAATTCACATCCGGCCATAACCTTTTCCCTGATATGAATTATATCCTCATCCTTATCAAGGGCATCCGGATGCTTTTCAGGATAGCAGGCGCCTCCGATACATGCCTCCGGGTAAGTCTCTTTTATTACATTTACCAGGTCTATGGCATGCTCAAATTGATTCTCCCCCGGAAACTCTAAGCCATCAGGTATATCACCTCTAAGAGCCAGGATATTATCTATACCCGCTTCCTTTATGCTCTCAATCTGCTCAATAACGGTTTTCTTGCTTGAAGAAACACATGTTAGATGAGAAAGAGCTTCAACTCCGTGGGATTTGATATTTTTTGATATCTCAACTGTGTACTTACTTGTTCCTCCACCTGCTCCGTAGGTACAACTTACGAAGGCCGGCTTTAAATCTGCAATTTCACCAACCGCATTATTTACATTTTCAAAATTAACCTCTGTCTTAGGCGGAAAAACCTCCATGGACAGAGTTACTTCGTTCTTACTTAAAATCTCTGATATTTTCATTATGCTTTCTCAAACATGTCCTTTCCAACCCCGCATACAGGACAAACCCAATCATCAGGAATATCCTCAAATGCTGTTCCCGGAGCGATTCCACCATCCGGGTCGCCCACCTCCGGATCATACTCATAACCACATGGTCCACATACATATTTATCCATAGTTTTTACCTCCGTTTTTTATTTGATTAATCGATATAATCTTGACTTATTTTAACTTATATCTGTTATTATTGTCAAGATGATTGATGAAGCGCAAAGGTTTACGATATTCCATATAACCTACATGCATTTTCGTAAGTTATTTTTGCAACATCTTCAGCACCTATTTCTTTATACTCTGCAATTTTCTCAGCCACATGACGTATGAAAAGTGAAGAATTCCTCTCTCCTCTGTGCGGGGCCGGTGTCTGGTAAGGCGCATCGGTTTCAAGGACAATATACTCCATCGGAGTTGCCTCAACCACTTTCTTTAACCTGTTTGCCTTTTTCCATGTAACAGCTCCTCCAATACCTATCATAAATCCCATCTTTACATACTCTTGGGCAATTTCTGCCGATGCCGAAAAACAGTGTATAACTCCCGGACATAAGGGAAGTGGCTTACTCTTATAATACTCCTTGATGGTTTCAAGGGTATCTGCCACAGCATCCCTTGAATGAATAACTACAGGAAGATTCCTCTCTAAAGCAAGCTCTATCTGTGCTTTAAAAGTCTCCAACTGAAGCTTCTTTGCATAATCAGAATCATCATAATGATAATCAAGCCCAATCTCACCTATAGCTACAACCTTATCCGAAAAACTAAGATTTCTTATAGCTTCTATATTTACCTTTGAAGCACCCTCCTCCATAAACTCAGGGTGTATGCCCACGGCAGCATATATAAAACCATACCTTCGTGCAAGTTCTATACTGGTTTTACTTAAAGCTACATTGGTTCCGATATTTACAAGCTTTGTAACCTCTGATTCAGCGATTTTTTTCAAAATATCTTCCCTATCTTCTGAAAACCAGTCATCATCGTAGTGCGCATGCGTATCAAATAATTCCATTTTAGGTTTATCTTTCTAAATTAATTAAAATAAACTATATCATCTGCAGGAGCCTGTTCTTTTTCTACCTTCTCTGCATAAAATACAGGTCCCTCTTCACCATACTCTTTTCTGAATACATGATCCATCTTAGCTGTTATAGCTATGAAATCCTTGTTATTAAAGCTACTCCAGTCATCATACTTAACCAAAAATCCCATGAACTGGATATCGTCTGCGCAACAAGTCATCACACGTCTTCCAAGTACGGCAAATCCCGGTTCCAGGCTATCCGGTTTATTGCAAAAACCTCTGATTTTTATGGTATGTCCCTTATAATCATCTAAGTTCTCCATCATATCTATATACCATAATCCAAAGTCATCATTGCTGATATCAATAACAGGAGCCTCCTTATCGAAAGGCATAACTTCTTTCATCTTGTAGAACTCTTCATCCTCAGACTCAAATACAATCTGAGCTCTCGGATTTACTGCCTTTATACTGCCTCGAACTGCATTTTTATTGGTACGCTCTACTGTACAGCGGTTGTCTATAATTGTTTCAGACACCTTAAAGTGCTCGGTCATAAGAGACGGCATATTTTTCATATACATGCTAAATGTCTCGTCATTCATAATATCTATAGTTTGTATCATGACCTGTCTGTCAAAGAGAATATCACAGAGCTGCTTATATACTTCAATTATTTTAGTAGCTCTCCACATACCGTTATACTCTATAAATATCCTGTCAGGTTTATACTTCTTTAAAAACGGCAAAATATAATCTCCGTTAAAATCGTCCTCATCCTCGATATACTCAACAACCGCTCCAATCTTAGCCAAAAAAGCCGGTTCGTACTCTTCCTCGCCCTCTTCACAAGCTAAAATCAGAGTCTTTAAGCGCTTTTCATACAGGTCTGTCTGAAGTAAATCCTTTATAAGACTGGTTTTACCTGACTCTAAGAAGCCAAGCATGACATAAATCATCATATTTTTTTGTCTGTTGAACATATATTTATCGCTCTTTTCTACATAAATTTGTTAAGGCTAAATCAGCAATGGAATAATTCCTTAATCTTAGCAGCATCAATCTTGCTTCCGATTACGCAAATTCTACCTGTATAATCTGCTGCACCTGTTCTAACCTGAGTCTCGCCCGGAACCAAATCAAAGTGAAGCCACTCTCCCTCAACTGAAGGAACGATGCCCTTAGCTCTAAGTACTGCACCAAAATCATCACCCTCAGCAAGCTTTGAAAGAATACCTTCAATCTCATCCTTACTAAACTTATGAGCAGTTTCGATTCCAACACTGTCAAATACATCATCTGCATGATGATGTCCATGATGATGGTGATGGTCGTGGTCGTGGTCATGGTCGTGGTCATGGTCGTGATCATGGTCGTGATCATGATCATGGTCGTGGTCATGGTGATCATGGTCATGGTCGTGGTCATGGTGATCATGGTCATGGTCGTGGTCATGGTGATCGTGGTCGTGATGCTCGTGATGATGTCCATGCTCATGAAGCTTCTTATGTTCCTCAGCTTCCTTTAAATCAGCCTCATAATCAAAGTTTGCAGCTTCGATTAGTTCCTTCTCAAGAGTATTTATTTTTTCCATAGCATTTAACATATCATCACCTGTGATATCGTCCCAAGGTGTGGTGATGATGGAAGCAATAGGATTCTTTTCACGAATCATGCTAAAAACCTTATTTAACTTGTCTTCATCAACCTCCTGTGTACGACTAAGCACTACAGTTCCGGCAGACTCAATCTGATTGATGTAAAATTCACCATAGTTTTTCATGTACATTTTGCACTTCTTAACATCTACAATTGTTGTGGTACTGTTAATATCCACATCATCTCCTATGCCCTTAACGGCCTTTATAACATCGGAAAGCTTTCCAACTCCGGATGGCTCTATGATAACTCTGTCAGGACTGTATGTATCCATAACATCTCTCAGTGCCTTTCCGAAATCTCCTACAAGTGAGCAACAGATGCATCCTGAATTCATCTCAGTAATCTGGATTCCGGATTCCTTTAAAAATCCTCCGTCAATACCAATTTCACCGAATTCGTTTTCAATTATTACAAGCTTCTCGCCCTTAAAACTTTCTGCTACCAGTTTCTTAATAAATGTTGTCTTTCCGGCCCCTAAAAAACCTGAAATAATATCAATTTTTGCCATTTTTATAACCTCCATCTGCTTTTTGTATTCATAAAATCTAATATGGTTTTATACTACCTTATTGTGATTTTTTTGTGTTTTTTTTATAGATTAACTGTCATATATACTTTACGGCTCTCTAAAACTTTTCCGTTAATATTTTTGTATGTATACAGTTTAAATGTAAGGCTTTTCCCTTCCTTGCTATATGAAAGATTGAAGGTGTTCTTTTTAGAAGACAGCTTAGAATCCTTTAAAGGAACCTTTTTATAATCCGTTCCTTCAGCCTTTACTTCAATTCCTATCCTGTCTCCGCTCCACTTTTTAGCCATAATCTGAAGATATTTAACACCTGTATCCGTTACACACTTTTTAATTTCAAATTCCGGAACCGTCATATCTATATATATCTTAGAAGAATCGGATAAATCTGTGCTTCCCTTTTCGCCTATCTTATAATAATAAGTGTAGCCGGCCTCAACTGTGTGATCTGTGTACTTGAATTTCTTTACGGTAGCGATTTTTTTATACTTTCCTTCAGCCTTGGTCTGACGATAAATACATATTTTATTTTTTTCCTGTAATTTTCCCGTGCAAGTTATAATTGCATTTTCTTTATCGCATTTAATCTTCTTAATCCTTATCTTATCGGATTCATCCTGTTCTGTTTCAGTTTTTTGCTCATAGCTTCCTATAGAAACAGAATTTGAAACAGGTATTTGTTCTCCTACCTTTGGTGTTATGTCAGAAGATGTACCGGAATCAAGACCTACGCTTACACCTGGAGATTCGCCGGAATCAGGACTTACGCTTACACCCGGAGTCGGATTGACGTCAGGACTTACACTTACATATGGAGTCGGATTGACGTCAGGACTTACACTTACATATGGAGTCGGATTGACATCAGAACTTACGCTTACATCCGGTAATGGACTCAAACCGGGTGAAACCTCTATGACAGGTGAGGCGGTCACGTAAGGAGCTTCTGTAATAATGGAATTGTTGGAATAATAAAAATCTGAGATACAATTTTTAGTCATATCAATTGAAAAGGCTCTGTCCATAGGAACCTGATTGCTAAATAAGGTAAGCTCTAGTATCTTACCTTCATCAGTTAATTCACATCTTTTAAGCTCACAATAGTCTGAAGAAGAAACAAGTACCTTTTTTTGCAAATAATCTATCTCGCAATAAGGACTTTTAGTGAATTCTATCTTAAGTACACCATCTGCATATATTGTATAATTTCTAATCTTATCCTTTTGTTCAATCTGGGTCAGGTCAAACTCATAGGTTGTTTCAACAGGTCTTTCATTGGACCATACCGTAAGCTTTAGATTCCTATAATCTTCACTAAGTATACAATCTATAATTTTAGCACCTTCTGAAGTGCAGGAAATAATACTCTTATTAATGTAATCAATATGATAATAGGGACCATACAATGAATCAAATATTATTCTTCCACCATCACTAACCGTATACTCTGTTATGGCATCATCTTCTGTAAACTTATCTCCCGGAGAACTAACATCAAATACATATGTTTTCTCAACAGGCATCTGGGAACTGATAATCTTCAATGTAAGGATACCGGACTCCGAAACCTCACAGGATATTAATTTGGCAGAGCCACAGGAACACTCAACTATATCGCCGTTTACGAAGTCAATCATGTAATAAGGTCCCATAGATGACTGAAATTCCATGGTTCCGTCTTCAAAAACATGGTACTTTTCTACCTTATCTTCTTCATATGTTTCTTCATTAGTGTCCATTATCGAATCTATTGTAGTCTGGGCTTTTAAAACCTTGATACATGAGTCGCTACATAGAAGAAGGGATAATACTAATATCAGAGAAATAACTCTTTTAAAAATAACTCTCAATACTACCACCTCATTTCTTAAGCGAGTAAAGCTGTTACTTTTATTATTCAATGATTATGATCTATAATCTCCGTTGATACTGACATACTCATGTGTCATGTCACAACCCCAGGCTGTTGCTTCTGAATCACCCTGATGCATGTCTATATTAATTACTATCTCATCTTCCTTAAGCACGAGGGCAGCTTCATCTTCTGAAAAGTCAAGCCCTGCTCCGCCCTTATAAACTTCAATCCTGCCACCCTTGCTTTCAAAATTCACATCAAGTAAGTTAATATCAAATTCTGCATCTGTATAACCTATGGCACAGAGGATACGTCCCCAATTGGCGTCTCCACCGTACATGGCACACTTGAAAAGAGTTGATCCTGCAACACTTTTGGCAACCTTTATGCCGGTATCTAAGTCCGGTGCTCCTGAACAATTTACCTCCAGGAGCTTTGATGCACCTTCGCCATCAGCTGCAAGCATACGGGTGAGATTCATAAGAACTATGTAAAGAGCTTTCTTTACTTTTTCATAATCCTCATTTTCAACTTCTATTCTTTCATTTTCCGCCATTCCATTTGCCATGACTGTAATCATATCGTTGGTTGACTGATCTCCATCTATAGTAAGACAATTGTAGGTTATCTTAACGAGCTCGCTAAGTGCCTTTTGAAGAAGTTCGCTGCTGATATTTATGTCAGATGAAATAAAAGAAAGTGTAGTAGCCATGTTTGGGTGAATCATGCCTGACCCCTTTGCCATACCGCCAAGGTGAACAAGCCTGCCCCCAAGCTCAAACTCAACCGCAACTTCCTTTTCTTTAGTATCTGTAGTCATGATAGCATTTACAACAGGATGAGAATCAGTATTTTGAAGTCCTTCAATCAGCTCATCCATGTGATCCTTAAAGTGATTTATGGAAAGCTTCTGCCCTATAACTCCCGTGGATGCAACTACAACTTCGCAGGATTTTATACCAAGCTTCCCTGCCATTATTTCACAGCTCTCAATTGCTACCTGCTCTCCATCCGCATTTCCTGTATTGGCATTTTTAGAATTCACAAGAACAGCTCTTGATATATTGCCTGACTTCTTCATATTCTGTTGTGTAACTATGATAGGAGCCCCCTTAACCTTATTCTGTGTATAAACACAGGCAGTATCACAGGGCTTTTCGCTGTATACGGCACCTAAGTCATTTTTACTCTTATCCGGATTTATGCCTGCATTAATTCCATTTACACTAAATCCTTTAGAAGCTAAAACTCCGTTATTTATATAATTATATCCTTCAAACTGCTTCATGATGATCCTTTCGTTACTGTAAACTTTTTTAATCGTTTCGCTTTACGTAGTAAGTATTGCTGATTTTATTCTTATAAACATAGTAAGGGATTAAGTCCGCTCCATCGCTGGTGCTTAAAAATGTGATAAACTCTCCATCATAACTATATTCACCCTTAACAGCTGTACTCTTACTTAAATCCGCTTCCTCTACATCTTCCTTTAATGGGGCTTTTACCAGAGTATACTTACCGTCTTTGGATAATTGAAGTTCTCTGTAAACACCGTTTTTGGCACTTAAGTATGTGAATTCTGCATCAAATGCTTCACCTGCATCCTTTGGAATCTTTCCCTTATAGATAGATTCTTCAAGTATTATATAATCTCCATCCACAATGTAAGCTTCCTCTGCTTTGTTCTTCTCGGATTTGGTTATTATCTTATCATCCTTTTCTTTATAAGATCCGGAATCCATGACATCCGAAAGACTAGATGCACTCACTCTGTCCTCATATGTTTTATCTTCTGTATTAAATTCCAATGAAAATGTAGTATCGTTGTTTCCATTTTCTGATTTTATAAGCTGATCATAAGCAATGATATTATCCGGCAGTGGTGTAGCTGTAGGAGTAGGAGTAGCATTTTTCTGAGCTTCCTTAAGAGCTTCCTGCTGCTTTTCTCTCTCTGCTTTATCCTTAAAGTGCTTCACTGCAGGCGGTACTATAGCTACCAAACAAAGAGCTATTACCAGTAATATTACTATATCGCAAATCCAATCAAAAGCTGTTTTGGGTAATAAATATCTTCGTTTTTTATTGTTTTCCTTTGTATTATTCTTTCCTGTTTTGTTATCCTTGTTTTCAGCCAACTAAAAAGACACCTCTTTCTGTTTAATATTCAAGTCTGATAATAAGACCGGACGCTTTAAATTTACGTCAGCAAAGCATATTTTACCACTAATTCGTACATATTGCCACTATTTTTTTACTAAAACACAAATACAAAAATAGAGAGAGCTCCGGATTTTTTTATAAATGGACAAATAAAAAGATGCTAAGTCACAGGTTATAATCTGCGGCTTAGCACTATATTTTACATAGCAATACTTATTAGTTTTTAATTGGTATATTATGATATATACAATAATCAATATAATCAGAGTAATCCGGAAAATCCTCTGCTGTTAAATCATTTGGATTCATTTGAGCAACAGGATCAGGGTCATATATATTTTCATAATTTTTAAAATATAATTCAGCTTCCTTTTTCACTATATCCTCATCAATTTTTTCAATAGAACATCTATAATCCGGGTTATTAGTAATCAATTCTTTTAATTCTTCCGGTGTCCTAACATGTTTCTCGCCATTTATTGTTGATTCAGAGCTTATAGCACTATCTGATTTTACAACATCACTAGCAAGATATCCTGAACTACTCGATAATTCTGAAGAATAATCTAAAGTCCCCTTATCATTTATTCTTTCAGTTTCATTTGTTGTAACAGTAATAGTACAACAGATAATAGCATAACCTGAAACAGTTTTAGCCTTTGCACTAATAGTTGTATTTCCTTCACTTAATGCTTCAAATTTCCCATTTCTTTTTATATTAGCAACTTCAGGATTGCTGGATTTCCATTTGACAATCTTCTTTATTCTCTTTTTTGCATATTTACTAAATGATAATTGACTCTTTTCTCCAATACCTAATTCTATATTTGAATTATTTAAAAAACGTAAACCAGAGTTTGCCTTACCGGTTTTACTAAAAATCATAAAACTGAATGTTAAAACCAAGATAATTCCAAATATTTTTATTTTTTTTGTCATAATTACCCACTCCTTTCAATGATATTAATAAGACGTTAATAGTCATTATCATGTGATTTTTAAGGTGTTTACCTCCAACTTATCTCCATCAGTTTTTACAAGTATCATACCATCTTGATCGGTACGATAAAGATCCTTAGAAAATCTCATAGCTCTTCTCAGTACAAATTTATCCGGATGACCATATGAATTTCCTTCACCTACCGATATTACAGCTATTCCGTATTCTGATGTTAAAGCTTTTTTCTGAAACAGTATTCCGTTAGATGTGTCGGCACCATGATGAGCAAGCAAAAAAACATCTGAACCTATCTCTTCACCGCTCTCAATTATATTATTCTCTACTCTTGCGGTTGCATCTCCCATATAAAGAAATGATCTTTCTCCATATGTCACACGCATTACTATACTGGCTTCATTTAGATCTGTTGTACTTGTATCAACTGCCAAAACCTTTCCACTTAGATTCTGAGCAAATTTTATAATCTTTCCTACAGTAGGTACTATTTTCTTGACCTTATACCTTTTTATTGCCCTTATCATACGAGCATAACACTGTGAGGTCGTAGTAATCTTAGGCATAATTATCCTCTTAACCTTATATCGCTGTATAATCTTATCAGCGCTTTCCATATGGTCAGCATGAGGATGCGTAACAACAAGAGTGTGAATATGATTTATCCCAAGTTTACTAAGCTGAGATGTCAATTGGGCGTACTTACCTGCATAACCAGTATCTATAAGGACAGACCTGTTTCCAACCTTCATAATCTCAGCATTACCCTGACCTACATCAAGGTAAGCAAATGTAGCTTGAGGAAGTGCTGCACTGCACTCTCTTGCAGATGAAAAACATACGAGCAAAAAAACAATAATAATCAACACTTTTTTCATGATAATTTTTTTCTTCCACTAAAATCAGCTATAATATTATTACCTTCATTTTTTAGTGGTATTTTCCATTTCCCAACTGATAACTTATTTGTAGATTTTTTAACATTAATAATAACTGCTTTTTCTGAAATTGATGTTATTTTTGATGATAATCCAACTTTCATACTTTTTACAGTCTTGTAATCACGATCTCTTTGCAAAAGTTTTCCTTTTTTTATAATAAAATCACCATGCATATATCCATCAGATCCAATTATTACATACGGTGTCCTGTCACTGAATCTGATACTGAACGAAAATGCCGTTGGCCAGTTATATTTCAACAGACACAGCTTCGTTCCGGATGATTTTCCATAATTTCCTAATCCATCCGGATAATATACTATTAAATCATTATCCTCACAGAATTTAACGTACTCCTCGTAGGTTTCAAATTCTTCCGGTTCAGGACGATCAACCGAAACATAAGGAACTACTTCTCCCCCATCATCAACATAATTTAAATACTTATCTTTGCCCTGTCCTCCAAAGTAATTATCTGATTTTTCATCGAAAAATCCTTTTTTAAACATATATCCGGTTTTTGCAAATATCTCAATTTCTACATCTCCTCCAGTTTACCTCCCACTATATAAAAACCTAATCACGTTAACATTACACTTATATTATATAGCTAACTACTTTAATTGTCAATGCAATTACCCGGAAGGCAATATATAAATTCACTCGATAAAATCAAAAAAATCATCTTTATATCCCAATATACACTATTTTAGATTTTAACCGACAAACACAACCCATCTCCTATGGGCAGGATGGTGGAAGAAAGATAAGGATTATGTGTTATCTCATAAAGATACTCCCTCATTCTTTTGTGCACGGTTCTATCGCGTCTGTTAACAGTAAATCTGGATTCTATAATATCAGAATTACAAAGAATATTATCAGAGATTAGTATAGCATCTTTTTCCATTAGCTTTAATATGTTTTTTAAATAGCTTGAGTACTGTGCCTGTGCGGCATCAAGAAATATAAAATCAAATTTTATCTCTTCCTCTGAGAGCTTTTCAAGTATTACACCTGCATCACCCTCAAGAAGTTCTATCCTGTCCTTTTTTTTGTACTTAATAAAATTTGCTTTTGCTTCTTCAATTCTCTTCTCGATCATTTCGATAGTTGTAATCTTGGTTTCCTCTCCCACGTACTCACTTATCAACATCGAAGAAAAGCCTATAGCTGTTCCGATTTCCAGAACACTTACAGGCTTTTTCATGTAAAGTATCGTTTTTAATAATGATTGTGTACTTTTCCTGATTACAGGAACTTTATTGTCAACTGCCTGATCATACACTTCATAGAGATAATCAGGCAGCTTCCATGACAGATAATCTATAAAATCTGTCATTCTGTCATTTGAATTCATACGTTGCACCCTTTTTACCGGTCTACTCTATCATACTGATATCTATATTAGCTCCCTCAAGCAATCTGTCTCTCAGCTTTCTGACCTTCTTTACATATCTCATTTCGGAAGACATGTAATCAATTACCAATTCATTTATAAGCAGATCTGCAAATTCGCTCTGCAGATTTTCATTTTCCTTTATAAAATCCACATCTTCTCTTATAGATATCTCCATGCTTCTCTTCCTGAACTCCGCAACACGATTGTAAAGCTCAGGAGCCCTTTTAATCTCTGATAAGACTGATATGTATTGATTATATTCGGTACTGCTCTTAAGTGAATCGATTATATCTTCCATCAAAATATCTGACTCGTCGGGTAAATTCATGAATTAACCTCCATAATGATAGGCAGAATCATAGGATTTCTTCTCATCTTCTTCCAGAGGAAGTCGCTTAAAGAATCCTTAATTTCAGTCTTTATACGTGACCAGTCCGTAACATTGTTATCAAGGCACCTCTCAAGAGAAGCGTAAACAACATTTTTAGCTTCATCCATAAGATACTCTGATTCTCTTACGTAAACAAAACCTCTCGATACTATATCCGGTCCGGCAAGTATCTGATTTGTGTACTTTTCGAGAGTGATAACAATTATGATAAGACCATTCTCTGACAAGTGCTGTCTGTCTCTCAGGACGATATTTCCTACATCACCGACTCCAAGTCCATCAACCATGATTCCCTGAGCCTGTACCTTACCTACTAAAGCTGCATGCTCTGAATCAATCTCAAGTACATCTCCACTTGTGAGGATAAGAGTATTTTCCTTAGGTATCCCCATCTGTCTGGCAAGCTCTGCATGAGCCACCAGGTGCTTATATTCACCATGAACAGGGATTGCATACTGTGGCTGAACAAGGCAATACATGAGTTTAACTTCTTCAGCGGAAGCATGTCCCGATACGTGAGTATTTTGTACAATAACTCTTGCACCGTGAGCTGAAAGCTCATTAATAACCTTCGAAACGCTCTTTTCGTTACCCGGTATAGGTCTGGAACTAAATATAACAGTATCTCCGGGATTTATAGAAACCATCTTATGGATATTAGCAGCCATTCTTGATAGTGCAGCCATTGACTCACCCTGACTACCTGTAGTTATAAGCACAAGCTTCTCAGGCGGGTAATTATTCATCTGCTCCATCTCAATAAAAGTATTATCAGGAGCCTCTATATATCCTAATTCTGTAGCGGTAGAGATAACATTTACCATACTTCTTCCCTCTACTACTACCTTTCTGCCATACTTAACCGCAGAATTAACTATCTGCTGTACTCTGTCTACATTAGATGCAAATGTAGCGACGATTATACGTCTGTCTGCATTATCTGCAAATATGGTATCGAATGACTTACCAACAGTTTTTTCGGACATTGTATAACCCGGTCTCTCTACGTTGGTACTGTCACAAAGCATAGCAAGCACTCCCTGCTTACCAAGCTCTGCAAATCTCTGAAGATCAAGTGGTTTACCCTTAACAGGAGTAAAGTCAACCTTGAAGTCACCTGTATGAACTATGATTCCGACAGGTGAAAATATAGCGAGAGCTGCAGAATCCGATATACTGTGATTTGTCCTTATAAATTCTACTTTAAAGCAACCAAGCTGAACTGCCTGGCCATACTCCATTATTTTCTGTCTTACAGGTTTTGGAAGAGTATGTTCCTTAAGCTTATTATCGATAAGTCCCATGGTAAGCTTAGTACCAAATATTGGAACATTTACCTCCTTTAAAACGTAAGGAAGAGAGCCGATATGATCTTCATGTCCATGGGTTATGATAAAGCCCTTAACCTTATCGATGTTATCCTTAAGGTATGTGATATCAGGAATAACCAAATCTACTCCAAGCATATCATCATCAGGGAAAGAAAGACCACAGTCTACTACAATGATAGAATCCTCATACTCAAATGCGGTAATATTCATACCGATTTGCTCAAGACCTCCGAGTGGAACTATCTTAAGCCCCTTTCCTATAAGCTCTGATGCTTTTTTTCCGTAAGGATTCGAAAGCATATTTACGGAACTCTCTATAAGTCCGTCACCTTCAGTACTTGATAAAAGAAGCTTCTCGACATCTTCATCAGGTACTTCTGTAAATTTTTTCTCAATTACTTCTTCAACTACCTCAGGCTTTTCTTCCTTTGGTTCTGTCTTTACTTTAGGTGGTCTTCCCCTTCTGCGAGGCTTAACTTCACCCTCAGCTGCTGTAGTCTTATCCGTTTTTTTACTGGTCGCTGCCACGATTTACCTCCTCATGATTCTTTTTGTATTATTCTTTTTCGTAATATTCTTATAAGTCAAGACTGTCTTGACCTTTTTATCCGTTCATGATTTCTCCAAAAACATTTAATATTGCTTCAATCTCTTCTTCATCATCCAACATTTCAAGAGTTAACTCTTCATCGCCCTCTTCTGTGACTTTTAAAATATAGCAATCAAGTTCATCTTTTTTGTTGTTAACAGGAGTTACCTCTCCATCCTTGTAAACAAATCTTAAATCATCTTCATTATCCTGATCATCTTCTTCATCAAATGAAAAATCAACATCTTCCGTTACTAAAAAGAAAGTATCTCCGTTTATCTCTGTCTGACATAAAACATTTAACTCAACAGAGTTTCCATCTTCATCTGTAAATTCAATTACATTTTCTCTTTCTTCTGACATAATTACCTCCAAAATTGTAAACTGACATGCAATCAGTTGTTTTCCTTAGTTTCTAAATATGTTTTTAATATAAGTGAAGCAGCAATCTTATCTACATACTGCTTTCTGTCTTTCTTCTTTACATCTCCGGTTTTAAGTACGTCGTCTGCAGCTCGGGTAGTAAGGCGCTCATCAACATAAACCACATCAACTCCCGTCCTTCTCGACAGGTTATCACCAAAGTTACGTGCACGCTCACACATCTCACCTTCTATATTATCCAAACCCTTCGGTAATCCCACAACAATGAGACCTACCTCCATCTCTTCCATAATGCTTTCGAGTTTGGCATAGGTCTGCCTTAATTTATCTCTTCTTTCTCTATGAACTGTAGTATACGGCTGGGCAGTAAGCCCCATCTCGTCACTGAGAGCCACCCCTACAGTTTTTTCTCCAAAATCAAGTCCGATAATTCTCAAATAACAAACTCCTTTATAGTGATTCTATTATTAATTCAATTTATAATTAGTCTATTGATAATGCTCTTTTATGTAAAACTCGAGTATACACTCTATAATCTCGTCTCTCTCTACTCTCATAATTAAACTTCTGGCATCCTTGTGGCTGGTTATGTAAGTTGGATCTCCGCTCATAACATAACCTACTATCTGGCTCACAGGATTGTATCCCTTTTCACTCAGAGCATCATAAACTCTGTCGATAACATCCTTTACATCAAACTGCTGATCTCTCTGAAACTTAAAAAACTGTGTATTGTTTATTTCCTGCATAAAATAATAACCTCCATTCACTCGCAACGCACATTTACTAAATTTTACAATAAAGATTAGGTTTTGGCAAGTACTAAAAATGCTTAGAAAAATATGTGGATTGACGAAAAGTGGCATATATGGCATAATCACACTGACTTTTTTGAAAAGGAGTTTTTCGTATGAATGATTATATGGTTAGGGGCACAGCTGCGGGTGCTCATATAAGGATACTTGCCGCAAGAAGTACACTCTTGGTTGAAAAAGCAAGACAGATTCACAAAACTTCGCCTGTTGTTACAGCTGCTTTGGGACGTCTGCTTACTGCAGGTTGTCTCATGGGTAGCTTTATGAAATCCGAAGAAGACAGGCTTACACTAAATATACATGGAGATGGTCCTGTGGGTGCCATCTGCGTAACAGCTGATAATAAAGGACATGTAAAGGGCTTTGTAGGACAAACCATGGTTATAATCCCTGCAAATGCCAAAGGAAAGCTTGATGTTGCAGGTGCAATCGGAAGCGGTTATCTTAATGTCATAAGGGATACCGGCTTAAAAGAGCCTTACAGCTCTACAGTTGAACTTATATCAGGCGAAATAGCCGAGGACCTTACTTACTACTTTGCCTCTTCAGAGCAGATTCCGTCTTCCGTAGGACTTGGAGTACTTATGTCTAAGGAGAATACGGTGGCACAGGCAGGCGGATTTATAATACAGCTTATGCCCGGAGTTTCGGATGATATTATTACACAGCTTGAAGATAAGCTTGCTAAAACACCTTCCGTTACTCAAATGCTTGAAAACGGTCTCACTCCTGAGGATATGGTTAAAAGCCTTCTAACCGGTCTTGAACCAGAAATACTTGAATCCTCTCCTGTTTCCTTTAGCTGTAATTGTAATGAGGATACTGTAAAGGGAGCTCTGATTGCAGCCGGCAGAAGGAATCTAGAAGAAATGATTGCAGATAATAAAGATATAGAAATTAAATGTCGCTTTTGCGGTCATAAGTATACATTTTCACCGGAAGAGCTAAAGACATTAACTCTTTAGTTTTACTCTCATCCTCTCATAAAAACCTTCATCTGAGAGCTTTATAAGTCGTGTGACTTCATCCGGTACTGTAACCATAATTTCATCACCGGTTTTTACACTTGTTATTTCTCTTCCATCAGCAATCATATTTGCCGTATCATCCACATTTTCCTTGGTCTTTCCGATGATTATCCTAATCTTATCATCGGAAGAAAGGACTATACTTCTCTTATTTAGAGAATGGGGGCAAATCGGCGTAATAACAGTTGCCTTCGTATGAGGGTCCATAACCGGTCCTCCCGACGAAAGATTATAGCCTGTGGAACCTGTGGGTGTTGCAATTATAATTCCATCGGCGCAATATGTATCCATAAGTCTGTCATTTACATATACATCTAAAGTAATGATTCTGTTTGAGCCATTCTTAAAAAGAACTACATCATTCAAAGCATGAAACTCTCTATCATTTATATGACTTTTAAGCATGATTCTCTCTTCAATTTTGAATTCATCATTTATCAGTCTGTCAAGGGCATCTTCGATATTCTCCATATTTACCTCTGTAAGATAACCCACAGTACCAAGATTCACTGCAAGCATGGGAATATCCCTTTTAACAAGGTCTATGGCTGCCTGAATAACAGTCCCGTCACCACCCAAAACTATAGCACACTCCATATCATCCGGAATCAGATCTGTATCGGTATAGTGAACTTCCTGATTCACTACATTCATCACATTGGGAAGTATAACACTTTCCTTACCTCTTAACGAAAGGCTCTCACTTATACACTTAGATGCTGTCGCTATATTTTCTTTATCTGAATTTTGAATTATGCAAAACCTGTTCATGTAAAAATATTCCTTTCCAAATAAAGGTTAAACTCTCTTATAAAAACATTATTGTTTAAATGAGTCGAATGCATCCGACACTACTTTTTTCGTGACAGATATGATTTTTTCTTCTTCCTCCGGCTCAATACTTATCACTTCTCCATAAGAATCCTCATCCGCCTTTTCAAAACTACCCGGATACTCTATGTAAATCAAATATTCTATATTTCCCTCAGGTCCCTTGATTGGTGAATAAGTCAACCCCTTGATAATAAAGCCCTCGGATATGAAATACTTATATAATCTTAGTACGACCTCTTCATGAATCTTACTGTCACGAACTACACCTTTTTTACCTACCTGTTCTCTGCCTGCCTCAAACTGTGGCTTTATAAGGCATACCATCTGTGCTCCGGCTCTTAAAAGAAGTTTTGCAGTATGCATGAACTTGGTTATAGATATAAATGCAACGTCCACACTGGCGAAATCAACAGGCTCCTTGATATCATCAGGTGTCACATATCTTATATTGGTTTTTTCCATGGAAACCACTCTTTCATCACTTCTTAGTTTCCAAGCAAGCTGATTGGTTCCGACGTCAATTGCAAACACCTTAGCAGCACCGTTCTGCAACATACAATCCGTAAAACCACCGGTTGAAGAACCAATATCCATACAGACCTTACCCTTAAGGTCAATCGGCCAAACTTCCATAGCTTTTTCAAGCTTATATCCGCCTCTGCTTACATATTTTAACGCTTGTGACTTAACTTCTATAGCTACATCAGTCTTAAACATACTACCGGCCTTATCTTCCCTCTGATTGTTTACAAAAACATTTCCCTCCATAATCATAATCTTTGCTTTGGAGCGATTCTCTGCAAATCCTCTTTCTACAAGAAGGTTATCTAATCTTTCTTTCATATTTTCCTCTATTTTTTAAGTTATAAATTGCGATTTTTTTATTAAAATCATGAAACACTTATCTGCTTTATGATTTTTTCAGCTATAATTTCAGGCGTAAGGCCGTACTTTTCTCTCAATTCGCAAACAGAACCATGCTCTATAAATTCACATGGAAGTCCCATAATATGTACAAGTGCATTTTTATCAGCAAGGCACCCTGCAACCATTTCTCCGAATCCACCTTCTGTTATTCCCTCTTCCAGTGTGAATATATGCTTATACTTTTCAGAAGCCTCACAGATAAAATTAGTATCCATCGGTTTTATAAATCTTACATTTACTACTGTAAGATTTAGGCCCTTCTCTTCAAGTATTTTTTTTACCTTGAGAGCGGTCCGAACCATATTACCAACCGCAAAGATAACTGCGTCGGCCTTATCTATCAAGTCCAACTTCTTGGACACATTCTCTTTTCTATCTTTAGTTTTATAATCATTCTCTACAATCACAGATTTACCATACTCTATAGGAAGTGTATCTGCTTCAGGATAGTAAGCCTCTCCTCTTGGGTACTTAATAGCTACCGGAGAGCCTAACTCAAAAGCCTTTTCTATCATAAATTCTAACTCTCGTGCATCTGCAGGAGCCATGATTGTAAGCCCTGGTATGCTACTTAGATAAGGTATATCATATATTCCCTGATGAGTCTCGCCATCAGCACCTACAAGTCCTGATCTGTCAACACCTATGATAACAGGCAGCTTTTGAAGGCAGACATCCGATATAATCTGGTCATATGCTCTTTGCAAAAATGTAGAGTATATAGCAACTACAGGTTTCATACCTCCTTTTGCAAGTCCGGCCGCAGTAGTAACAGCGTGCTCCTCTGCTATTCCAACATCCAAAACTCTGTCAGGCATATCTTTAGCCATTTTACCAAGTCCGGTGCCATCCGGCATAGCAGCCGTTATAGCAATAATAGAGTCGTCTTTTTTACAAAGCTCTTCTATCTTATCCCCAAAAACTGCAGAGTAATCCTTTTTTCTTGCTTCCTTGTTTTTATCTTTTACTCTGTCAGTAGCTCCCGCTTGTATACCATGAAACTTTGACGGATTCTTTTCTGCCGGTTTGAATCCCTTTCCCTTTTTAGTACAAACATGAACTATAACCGGCTCATTTACCTTTGATACTCTCTCAAATACATCCACCATCTCGGATACATTATGTCCATTTATAGGTCCGATATAGGTAAGTCCCATATCCTCAAAGAGCATCCCGGGAACGAAAACTCTCTTTACTATATCCTTGGTCTTTCTTATGTTTTTAACCATTTTCTGACCACCGGGAAGCTTATCGAGAGCATTTTCAACGCTTGACTTTAGGCCTGTATATGTTTTGTTGGTCCTTATTCTTGCCAGATAATTAGACATTCCACCAACATTTTTTGATATGGACATCTGATTATCATTGATAACTATCACCAGATTTGATTTTAAACGAAGGGCATTGTTAAGTCCCTCATAGGCCATACCTCCGGAAAGAGCGCCATCACCTATTACGGCAAACACCTTATAATCCTCATTTTTTATTTCACGAGCCTTGGCAAGACCAAGGGCAAGCGAAATGGATGTGGAGCTGTGTCCGGTATCAAATACATCGCAATCACTTTCACAAACCTTCGGAAATCCACTCAGTCCACCATAAGTCCTAAGAGTGGAAAATGAATCCTTTCTTCCGGTCAGTATCTTATGAGTATAACACTGATGACCTACATCAAATATTATCTTATCCTTAGGAAGATCCGCACATATATGAAGCGCCATGGTAAGTTCAACCGCTCCGAGGTTTGAAGCAAGATGTCCACCTGTATTATTAACGTTATTTACTATAAATTGTCTTATCTCTTTGGCAAGCTCCTTATAATCCTTTGGATCTATATTTTTTATATCATTCTCTTTATTAATATTGTCAAGAATCATATGTCCCGACCTCCATAAGTACTATCGAGTTTTTTTATTTTCTTCTGGTTATAAGTCTGTTTATAAGCTCAGAGAGAAAAGTTTCGTCGTTTCGTGAATCCTCATAAAGCTTATTTACAATATCTATAGCTTCTTTTGAGTAGCTCTCTACACTACTCTTTGCTTTTTGAATTCCAAGAAGTGTGACATATGTTGTCTTATCGTTTTTTTCGTCACTGTGTACAGGTTTTCCAAGCTCCTGAGTGGTGCTCTCTATATCAAGTATGTCATCCTGTATCTGAAAAGCAAGTCCAACATAAGAACCAACCTTTTCCATCTCATGTATGTCCTTATCACTCGCTCCTGCAAGGCATGCTCCAATCATAAGAGCAGACTCAATAAGTGCAGAGGTTTTAAGCTTATTAATATATGATATTTGATCTAAAGTAGGGGTATGTCCTGTAAGACTTACATCTACCACCTGTCCTCCTATCATCCCGTAGATTCCTGCTTTTTTAGATAAAATAAGAGCTGACTTCAGACCTGCATCTCTTTTGGAAGCATCACAAGATACACACGCTTCAAGACATATTTCAAAAGCATAATTTAGGAGTGCGTCGCCTGTTAAAGTTGCCATTCCGGGTCCATATACCACATGTGTAGTTTTTCTTCCTCTCCTATACTCATCATTATCCATGGCAGGCAAATCATCATGAACAAGTGAATAGGAGTGTATATACTCTAGAGCAGCCATAAACGTGCGGAGTACCTCATCGTTTTTAGCTTCCTCTCTTCCCTTAAAAAGAGCATAGCTTTCCATCATAAGCATGGGTCTGAGTCTCTTTCCCCCGCCCATGACACTGTAATCCATAGCCTCAAAAATCACCTTTTGTTCTCCTGTTTTTTCAGGCAATTTTTCTGCAAGTATACTTTCTGTAAATGCTACATTTTCTTTTAAAATATTATCAAAATTCATACCTTTATTTCCTGTTCTTCTTCTATTACAACCAGTTTCTTTTCAATTTTTTCTATTAGTTTTCTGCTTTTATTTATAACCTTTATACCTTCTTCGTACTTCTTAAAGCTCTCTTCAAGTGTAAGCTCTCCGCTTTGGAGTTCGCTTAATATATCTTCAAGCTTTTCAAAAGACTGTTCTATGGAATTATTATCAGCCATCTAAACCACCTTTCATATGAACTTTTGATTCTTCTATTCCTGTTATGCATGCTTTAGCTTTACCTGATTTAAAGTAAAGCTCTATATCATCATCTACTTCTATATCGTCAATATCCTTAACCCTTTTTCCTTCATTTGTGGATACATAAGAAAAACCGCTTTCTAGCTTTTTAAGAGGCGAAAAAGCGTCTAAAAGTTCAGAATCATGTACCAATCTGCTTTTTATATCCTTTATCTTAATCTCCATAAGAATATTTAACTTTTCCTGTATACTGTCTACATATATCTTTTTTTGATTTATAAGCTCCTGTGGAGAATACGAATAAAGCAGTCTTTCCCTGCTGTTAAGGCGCTCCTTATACATATCAATTTTTTGATTTATGATGTCTGTAAACTGTGACTTATATTCTTCTAAATCACATATAAATTCATCATATCTAAACACAGCCAATTCAGCTGCTGCAGATGGAGTCGGTGCTCTTAAATCCGACACAAAATCCGATATGCAAAAATCTGTCTCATGTCCAACTGCGGATATAATAGGCTTTACCGAATCCACTATGGCATAGGCAAGCTCTATGTTATTAAATTCCCATAAATCTTCTATGCTTCCGCCGCCTCTTCCGATAATTATTGTATCCACATCCGTATTATTGAAGTACTCTATACCCTTTATAATACTTTTATGCGCGCCCTCTCCCTGAACACTTGCAGGGTATAAAAAAAGCTCAACATAGGGATTTCTCCTTGTTGATACATTTACTATATCCCTTATAACTGCACCGGTCCTACTTGTTACAATACCGATTTTCATTGCGTAGGGCGGTATGATTTGCTTTATGGAATCATCGAAGAGTCCCTCTTCTGTAAGGCGCTTCTTAATCTTTTCGAACTCTTCGTACAAGTCGCCCTTTCCCTGCTTTTCCACGCTTCTAACATAAATCTGATATTTTCCGTCCCTCTCATAAACGCTGATTCTTCCGGAAACTACTACGCTGTCACCATCCTTCATGTCAAATGAAAGACCGCTCACTCGATCAGATGCAAACATTACGCAGGATATAGTAGCTGTTCGGTCTTTTAAGGAGAAGTAAATATGACCTGATGAATGGTACTTACAATTAGACACCTCTCCTAAGACCTTAACACGTGCAAGATTATAATCACCTTGAAATAAGTTTTTTATATATAAATTTATCTGTGAAACTGATTTTATATTATCACTTTGAAGCATCCTCGGCCCTCTTAGTGCTTTCTATAACTCGCTCTGATTTCTCACATTTTTCGATGTTTTCATCCTCTACTACAGAGCCAAGCACTCCGTTTACAAAGGATGATGACTTATCGGTTCCGTACTCACCTATTATCCTGACTGCTTCTTTCATGGCAACTTTAAGAGCCACATCCTTATCATAGATAATTTCATAAATAGCTATACGAAGAACCGAAAGATCCGTCTTTGCTATACGACTCACAGGCCACCCTACGGACTTCTCTTCGATTATGGCATCTATTTGATCGATATGCTCTATTATGTCATTATATTTACCTACGAGT